>OGOV01000041.1_pt1 | contig 126326 bp, 106 predicted proteins | sample 1552711 | NCBI WGS metagenome assembly OGOV01 (sample SAMEA2580216, study PRJEB22360) | human gut metagenome | biome: human gut; feature: human-associated habitat; material: faeces | place: Denmark | collected 2008/2010 | reverse complement strand
ATGTACCCCCATAGCGGACTTTCACCGCCAAGTTAAGTGCCATACTCGGCACACATATAAAGCCCGAAAACCATATAAACGGTTTTCGGGTAAAATTTACCTCAAAGTGGGACAAGGTCTATATATAGCATATGATTTTTTTAACATCGTTCGCAGAGGCAAATTCCCTGCACGCCACCATTGCGAACATAGCGGCCCCGACCGCCGCTTCTTCAACGTGTTTGGGAATTTTCATCTTTGCGCCAAGCTTTTCTTCAAAGATTTTAACAAGTGCTTTATTTTTCCGTATCCCGTTACCCGAGCCGACAATTCCGCTTTTGCTGACATTCATCTTTTTGTACATATCCAAAAGTTCATCTGCCATACCGCAGAGAACAGAGTATGTAAGCACAGACGGCGTAAAATTCTCGGTTGTTATTCCCGCTATACCTCCCCTTACATTTGTATCAAATCTTGTACCGGCAAAACGTGTATCAACCTTAAACAAGTCGTCAGATGAATTCTTAAGCATATCATTCATAATTTCATATACTTGGTTATCATCAAGCCTTTTTACATATCCAAATATCTCGGAGTAAAAATTTTTGAGAAGCGAATACGCCCTGCCGCCGCAAAGCGCCGCACCCACAATAAGGTATTTCCCCTCGAAATACGGTCTTGCTTCAATCTGTGCACTGTCTGCAATTTTATCCGAAATTACCGAAATCTGACTTCCCGTTCCGATATTTACCAAAACATCGTTTTCATCTGTAAGAGTCGAAAAAACGCTTGCCTGATTATCGCCTATTGCAACGCTCACGGGTATTCCCTTGTACTCGCCCGCAATGCGGAAATCTCCCGTAATCTCCACCGTGCAGTCATAATTGAATCTGTTATTCTCCAAATCATAACAACCAAAACTTGCCGCGTCACTTGTGTGCATTATCGGTTTTTTAAGTTCGCAGAGCCGCATTACAAAATAATCGTGAATTGTGCAGTAACTAACCGCACTTTCCGGCTTTATTCCGTTTTCAGCGTTGTAAAAATCCGTTACATTTCCGTACCCCGAAAAGCTGTTTAAATACTTTGCGTAGGTTGTATCTTTGTAAGGGAGATTTCCGCGTCCGTCCTGCCATGTATAAAGCGGGCTTACAGCATTTCCGTCCTTATCGGTATACACAATTCCGTGCATTTGCCCGGTAATTCCGATAACACCAACATCACCGCCCTCCACTATCAGACTTTCGAGAATATCCGTTGCAACAATCATAATTTTATCAACCGACTGAATTTTTTCCCACTCGGCACAGCCTTCGATAAATGCGTTGCTGTTTTTTGTGACAGACTTTTCCACACCACCTGTTGCGGCGTCAATTAAGACACCGCACACGCTTGTTGTTCCTATGTCAATTCCTATTGCTTTCATTAGTATTCCTCCTAACAGCCGATATGTGTTGAGTTAAGGTCAAGTCTTGTTATAATATCCTGCTGTATCTCGGGCGAAAGGTCAAGGAAGTTTACAAATGTTCCGTGTATACGCATAATATAAACACCGCTCGGAGCATACTTTTCGGGATTAGCCAAAACTTTTCTCAGCGTTTCTGGAGTTGTTACATTTACATACAGATAGAACGGGGATACGCCGTTTTGCAGTTCGTTAAAGAACAGCGGCTGAATTATATTTTGGTAAAATTCAACACCCTTTTCATCATAATCCTTGCCCCTAAAATATTTGGGGTCAATTCCGAGATGCGACGCATATCCGCCGTTAAATTCCTCAAACGGCAGCTTCATATTCGACAGCATTCTGAAACCAAGTCCATTTGACGCTTCGCCGTAAAGCGGGTCAACACCGTAGCCCAGCATATCGCGGCTCTTTCTGCCGTCGGGAGTTGCACCGACCCAGTAGCCGTAGGTAAGATGTGTTGACGGACTTGAAAAATCGGGTCGGAACGGGTTGCCGAGGTAATTTTTCTTTGAACGCAGCATTTTTGAAACCTTTTCCGCAATTTCTTTTGCCTCGTTATCAACAACTTCGATATTGTTACCGAATTTGGGACAGGAAAGGAGAAACTCTTTCAAATCTTCATATCCTTCAAAGTTGTTTTTGAGTGCATTGACAAGTGTTTTCTTTTCATCAGGATATTTCTTCACAAATTCATCTATTGCGATAAACGAATCGGCAAGCACGGTAAGACCGTGAACCAAACAACCGCTGCCGTTGTATTTCGTTCCCTGTTTTTTGGCGTCACGCATATCTGCGCCGTATTCAAGACCGCCCATAAAACAGCTCAAAAACGGAACGTGCAGCTCCGCAAGTGCGATTGAAGCACCGTTTGCCGCCTTTACCATATTATCGCATACCTCATCGAGTGTACGGTAAAATACTTCTCTTATATTGGTAAGGTCACAGTCCTCGCATTCCATAAGTTTTTCGCCCGTTATTTCGGAATATCCTCCCGTCAGTATCATTTCAAGTACTTTGGGGAGATTAAGCCAGCTGTTTGTGGTGTTTCCGTTGTCCTTTCCCATAATCAGCGGTTCCTGACAGCCTGCAACCGAGTAGTCGGGAATATCCTTATCGGCAATGCCGCTCTTTTTGAGTATCTCAAACAGCGAGTCATCATTGAAAAGAGAAGGTGTTAAAACCCCCGGAGAGAAGAAAAATCGTCCCATTTCCTCATACAGCTTTTCAGGGGTGTTTTTATGCAGTTTAACTGAGAGTATAGGCTGCGGTAAATTCATATCGTAGTATGCGTCAAGAATTGCATATGACATAGTGTTTGTGAGGTCATTGCCATCATTGTCTCTGCCGCTTATCAGAACATTCTGTGAAATTGCCCAGCTCCTGTCTCCCACATTGTAAAATACAAGGAAGTGCTTGAAAAGTTCCGCTGCTTCGCTGCGCGAAAGCTCACCTCTGTACGGCTCAAAAATTCTGTCCGCATTTCCGACAGAAAGCGCATATGGATTCGGCGCCTGCTCAAGACACATAATTTCCCAAAGTAAAATGTAAAGCTGAATTGCCTCATAGAGATTTTCCGCACCCTTGCCCGAAATCCTGACAAGCGTTTTTTCAAGCAACTCAAGCTCTTTAAGGCGCTGCTTACCGCAAGATTTTTTTTGCCCGCCGATTAACGCTATGTATCTTTCGGCAAGAATTTTTACACCGCCGAGAGCTATTGCCGCAGCTTCATAAAATTCGCCGCTTTTCGATTTTGCCTCGGAGATCATCGCGTCAATTCCGTGCTTTAACGCATATCGGAAATCGGGGATAACATGACCGGTTACCTGCTCAACAAAGAAAATAACCTCTTTGGTATAGTTTTCGGCGTCGCCGTAGGTTTTGCCCAGCATCTCAACCATTTTTGTCCTTGAGGTAAATTGGCGAACCTTGTCTATTCTCTCCTTTGTGAATTCATCGTTCGGTTCTATGTCGTTATATATTGCCATTGGGTCACAATAGCCGGAAAATCCTTCAACCGTAAAAGATGGATTTATAAGTGCATAGCTTTTTGCAAACGCATCTCTTTGAACACCTGCAAACACTGCATTTTCGCTGAGCGATATAGGTATATTTTTCAAAACCTCGCAAAGCAGATTTGCTTTTTTTACCTCAGGGGCGCAGTCTGCATATTTTTCATCGGCAAGCATTTCGGTCTCTTTTGCAATGAACCAACCATCAAGACGCTTGATTTGACGTTCTTCCCGATAAAGAGCCTTTGCTTTTTTCGTAAGTTTTCCGTTTTCGTAAATATTATAAATCATATATATCCTCCTTTTTAAGTTGCTACACATTTTAACCCATGCGCCTTGAATACCTCTTTAAAGCTTTTAACCGTTTCATCTGACACAAAACCGTCTGTTATCTTGTATTCCTCATGCCATTTCTCTTTGCCGTATTCGTGATACTTTAAAAACTCAAAAACCGTATTTCCGGTCGAAAATTTTGAAAAGTATTCAGCGAAGCGCTCGGGATGCTCTGCGTTAAAGCGCTTGATAAGCGGTATTCTTATATGGTACTGCCTGCCGCTTTTGCAGATGCTTTCATAGTTTTTCTTTATCTGCCCCGTGCCCAAACCCGTGTACCTTTTCAGAGTATCGCTGTCATAGTGCTTAAAGTCCATAATCAGATAATCAATATACGGAAGGAGTTCGTCAAGATGCGGCGATGTGCCATTTGTTTCGATTGCCGTATGTATGTTGTTTTCTTTAAGTCCTTTAAGCGCTGCAAGCAGACTTTTATAATCAAGCGTTGCTTCTCCGCCCGTAAATGTAACGCCTCCGCCGCTGAAAAACATTGGCTTGCAGCGTATTGCCTCATGCACCAATTCGTCGGGAGTATATTCCTTGTATTCGCTCTCCACCTTCATTCCTTCAGGGTTTGAACACCATAGACAGTGCATATTGCAACCGGCAACATGATAAACCAAACGGTTTCCGGGTCCGTCTTGCCCAAAGTTAAAGCCTTTTTGAAATATTTTCATCATGCCACCCTTTTTCAGTGAAAATTTGTCATATAAAACTACTAAAGTTTCGCCTTATACACTCCGATGTTTTCCGCATTGGCGCCGACAAGAATTTTTCTCGGTACAAATTCTTTTCTGTTTGTTATCATCGTTCTCGTTCCGGCTATCTCCGTGTCAATTATTGTGCAGTCATTTTTCGCAAAGTAATAAATCATTACCCTTACCTTAAACGGCTTTTCGGGATACCTCATATGAGCGAGTGCAAAGTCGCCGCAGCGGTGCGGCAGCGTATCGGGCGCAATATTAAAACCAAAATTTGTTTGCTCAACCGTTTTTATCGCCTTATACATCGGCAGAATGTCCGCAGCCGTTTCTCCGTCCCTGCAGCCTGCATACTGCGCTGTTTTCTTTTCAAAATTCAATCGCAGCTCGCACACGTCGCCCTTACCGTCGGCAAACCGTATTTCCGCAGTTTTGCTCTTGCTCGGGTCAACCTCCACCTCGACATAGTACGGGCATTTTTCCTCAATTTCAATTATTCCGCTGTCATTTTTCTTTATTTCCGTTTCTGAAACTTCGGGGAAAAGCTCAGGAAGCCACTTCATACCAAGGTCGCCGTTTTCATACTGCACAAGCTCGCGGTGTACTACCATAGATCCCCAGCCCATGCCTCCAATCCACCCTGCAAGTATGACGCGATTATTATCCGTCTTTGCCGCCATGGGAACAGACAATCCCTCGTATACGTCAAATCCCTTTGACGCGCACTCTATATACTCGCTGCTGTTCTTTTCCGTCCTCCAAAAGCCTGTAACTCCCATTATCAGATATTTATATCCATTCCATTCAAAAAATGACGGACACTCCGACGAGTTTCGCATTGCCGCCTTTTCAAAGCACTCGAATTTCAGATCCTTTAAGAGTTTCCACGGCTTGTCAACCTCATCCGCACTCCACGCAGAGCAGTCACCGTAGCCCGCATACATCACAAGTTTATCTCCGTCCGTATATATGCTCGGGTTTTCGCAAGCACTGAATATCTTTTCGCCGCACACAAAATGAATACCGTCATCACTCGCAGAATAATTCGCTCCGCTTGGGTACATTCCTCTTTTTTTCAGTTCGTCATAGGTAATTATTTTCGTCTCGCCGTTTTTCTCGGCATACTCCCGCAGTTCCTTGTTGCAGACTTTATCCTCCGGCATGGTGCGGTCTGTGTGCAGTCCGTACGCCACATAGTATTTTCCCTTATGAAAAAACATCGTTCCCGTTCCTGTCGACTGCCACTGCTCCGTCACGTCCCAAATCGGTCCCACGTCCTCCCAGTCGATAAAATCGTGCGTTATCATATGCTCGAAATGATGTCCTCCGCCCAACCACCTGTTTTGATGATGATGCCTGTCCGGCATATATAAAATGTGATATACTCCGTCATGATAGAAGTTAACCACATCGCCGATAAACGTATTATGTCCGTACGGAGTATAAAAGTTCAGCTTTTTATCAAGCGTTTCATATGTTCTGTAATATTCTGCCGCACCGATTTCGTCCGAGAACGCAATATCCGATATAAGCTCGCGGTTTACCGCCGCCGTACCTGCCGGTTTGTCAATTGTTCCGAATGGCAGATTATTATTGACAACAACGCCGTCATACACCAGCCGGAAATTTACCGTGTCATATACTATGTATAAATCCTTTTCGGTTATGTCATACATAAGCGTATTTATGCCAAGCTTCATTTCTTTCCAGTCAGAATGATTTTCGCTGAACAGATTTATTTCAACCTCAACGACCGGAGCACAACCGGTTTTGTCTGTCTTTTGAAAGTAACACTCGCTCATCTCATAATAAGTTAAATTTATCCTATCTTCGGGTTTTAAAAGTCTTTGTGTTATTCTTACGCAACCGTATGCATCAGCCAGTATTGCATTTTTATTTGGATGGTTTTTAAGTCTTAACTTTATTACAAATCCATTCTTTGGATATTCAAAATACGAAATATTCTTAAAATCCATTTGTTCAAAGTTATATGCCTCAATATATCTCTTTATCATTTTTGACTATCCTCCATTTGTTATACTCAATCTGTCTTTTTTATTTGCGTTTTAAGACAAAATTTCTGTTTCCAATGCAAAATACAGCGCAAAATCCTGGTCATTTGCCCATTCATCATATACCTTACCGTAAGCATCGTTGATGCGATATAGCACCTATTTATTATACCACTTTTTCGTTTAGAAATCTGTTGTATCCACGCCACATTCAGTCATTTTTCCCATTTGGAATACACATCATAAATATTAATTCCGCATTCCTTTGTCACTTCTATGTGATAAAACATCCTTTATTCTTTTGCATGCCCCTGACGTGTTATCTCCGTTTATTCCTGCATTAACGATATTTATTGATACTTTGGGAAACAGTACTGATAATATCTTTTTTAAACAGTTGCTATATGCATACTCCATTTTAAATTCTGTTTCAAATGAGTTCTTACCCTTCCTATATAACTCAAAGCGTCCTTGTGTTACGCTATCTTCCAAAAATACAATTGTCGGAATTTTGCTCTCCTTTATTTTTTTAATTTATCAGAAATATTTTTTATTATTTCCACTGTTACATTCTCCAAAAATAATTTTTATAAAATGCAATTAATTTATCGCCTGTGCCACCTCCTGCCTTCGTCTATCTTTCTGTCACCTTTCGCTGAAGCTCAAATACCTCACGGTTTGTTCCGTAAAATATATCATCTCTGCCACTGATTTTTTTACAAAATTCTTCAATTCTGCTCCAGTTGTTCTCGTCCTCGAACTCATATGAATGTCCCCAGATGTAAAAAATCTTGAGACTATCCGGTTCCATTGCCAAAAATTTATCTGCAAGGTTAAAAAGTTCCTTATCGTTATGATGACATGTGGGATGAAAACGCAAAAGGTCACTTTGCAATTCAAAAGAATGCGTTTCCCATCCTTCTCTGGAATACAAAAATCCATTGTCCGAAAGAATTTTAACAGACCTGTCATCATATGTATTGAACGGATATGCCATACCTATCACTTTTCTTTTAAACATTTCTTCCAAATCCCGCTTGTTTCCAAGAATTTCATCATTTAGGTGCTCATCATCAATTTTGTTAAGCCACAGGTGATTTCTTGTGTGCACAGCAATCTCATGTCCATTGTAAATGCATATATTCTCCTTTTTTGAGAAATCGTTGCGCTTTACAAGCGTGCCGTTTTTAGTTTTCCAACCTTTGTTGGTCGCAGCTTCTTTGTTACCGGTACATATGTTAAAAGTTGCCTTTATATTATATTTGTTAAATATCTCAATGAGATGATTATCGTATAATACCCCATCATCATAGCTAAATGTTATTGCCTTTTTTAAAATACTCATTTTTTCTCCTCGAATTATACTAATCTTTTATTTCAATTTCCACATAATGCTCGTTAATCAAGCTTTCCCTTATAATTTTCTAAAAGTTACATATGTCCAATAACGAATCAATTAACATTCTAAGATATCTATTCTTGGTGCAGACAAAATTCCATTTTGCCAAAAATTATACTCATAGCACCAATTATCACCAGTAGTACGCCAATAACCGGAGTCCACCCAGTTCGGTCGGGTAATATTATGAAGCCCCCCGAAGGTATTTATACGTGTGCCGAACAATTTAAATTCAATGATATGCCTACCGCTTTTAATTCCGTTTGCACGCACTATATACGGAGCAAACGCAGACACACCGCATTCATTGCCGTCAACATAAATCTTAACCAATGAACCGCGATAGTTGACGGTATGTATCAGCATATCACATTCAGGGGTTTCAACTTCTGTTTTATATATAATATTACCGCCATAAAAAGGCATTCCCTGTGTTGTTAAGTCTGAAAATCCTATCTTTTTATAAGACTCTGTTATTACAGACTCAGTACCGTTAACCCTCACATTAAAATCACCCAAAATATAACACCATTCGATGTTGGTTCTTTTTCCAAACGGCACCTTTATAATTAACTCATTTTCGCCTTGTCTAATCTCAGTAAGTTTCAGCGTTTTTATTGCATGGTCAACATAGTATCCAACAATATTATTCTCAATTTTAATTCCATTAAATGTAATATCAAGTTTTTCAGCGTCTTCCACCGCAAGCAGGGCATTGTTTACATTAATTTCACTGCTGATTTTAAACCTCAGCATTACAAAGTCTACCGGTTCTTCATACGGAACAGTCCACGGCTGGGCAAAGCTCTCGCTGCGCAGAGGCCAACCTTTTTTCTCTCTGCAAATGTTGTCGATTTTCAGTATTTCCTCTTCACCGTCATACTCTTCACAATTTAACGCAAATTGTGCACGATCGAGCAATAGTACATTTGGTTCACAACGCTCATAATTAACCCTTTTAAACAAATTAATAGTTTTAATCACCTCATCCGGCAACTTCTTAAAGCATAATGGCGCGGTTTCCCTATTCTCCAATTTAATTAAATGTCGCTTTTGTATCATTCATTACTATGTATCTGACTGTCGCTTTATCAAATTTATAATCTGTAAAACTGTAATTTTTCTCTGTCATTTGCATATCAACATCTACCTCGCATTTACTTTATAAGTCCCGTTTCAAGGGCAAAGTACAGTGCAAAATCCTGATCGTTTGCCCAATCATCATACACCTTTCCGTAAACATCATTAATACGATACGGATACATATACGCAGCCGACCCTCTGCCGTCATCAGTAAACAGACACAGACAATTTCGCATACACTCCTCCGCCGCCTCACGATATCTTTCGTCACCGGATATTTTATAGTAGTCGTTATACGAACGGGCGGTAAGACAACTCCAATAATGCGGAAATGTGTCGCCTACCAGCTGCATTTTTCCAAACCAATAGTCATCCCAATATCTTATAGGGATTTCTTTAAGGTGAAAACTCGGCTGACTGCCGTTAAACCGCTCAAGTACCTCTATATGCTTTTTCGCCTCATCTATATATTTTTCATCACCTGAAAGTGCAGCAAATTCCGAAATAAATGTTGCCGCCGGAGACACGATGGTCTGCTCATAATTTACCTCGTGCTTCGGATAAGAGGTTCCGTTTGCAACCATATTTGAAACATGGCGTTCAAACATACTATACATTTTTTTATAATCTTCCTCCATACCGGCGCTTTTAAAAGCATTTGCCGTTTTGAGTATTGATACAGCATTCGGATAGAATTTATTTCCGCCTATTGAATAGTATACATCAAACAGTTTTGCAACATCCTTAAGATATTCTTTGTCCCCGGTAAGGTGATACATTTCCGTAAACAACATACTTACCCACGGCGCATTGTAAAGTCTCACTTGACTTTCATCTTTTCCTACTGTATTATACACATAACCTGTATCGGAGTCATATATTTCACGTTTAATAAAAGCAATATATTTTATAATCGCATCGTAAAACTTTTTATTTTCGTGTGTTTGCAGGTATCTTGCAATTAAAAGCCCCATTCCGAGTCTTTCTCTGCCGGCATTATGGTCTGCAATGCAATCCTCAAAAATCATATGCTCCTCTTTGTTATCGTAGATCAGAAACGCTCCGTCAAGCGGGCTTCCACTTTTATTATATTGCTGTTTGTCCACAATAAAATCTATTCTTTTTCTCAAGATTTCCTCAAAGATGTCTTTAACTAAAAAATCGGCATAAGTACGCACGCCGTTTATTTCAACGAATATCCGTCTTTCGCTGTTTTGCCCCGCGTCACACTCAACCTCAACTATGCCATTTTTTATTTTGTATTCTATTTCGCCGTCATTGTCATATACCCTTACATTCTCAGCAGACTGATAACCACGAGCGGAAAAACGAATTTTCTCACCTCGGAATAGCGTGTGATGCTCTGCATCGATATATATAAACTGCGGATAATTAAGCGCTTTTTTAATGGCATCTTCTTTCCCTTTGTGAGCAAAAATAACCCATTCAATCATATATTGTTCGTCTTGCATAAGCTCTATCGACGATAAATTCAAAATAAATCTTCCCCTGCTGTTGCCTATATTGTTTAATAGACTGTAATCACCGAATGCACCCTTTGTCACGACCAAACCGAGATTTGAGTCGGAAACACCCATTCTGAGCGCGTTTATGTACGTACTGTCGATTCCGCACCATATATGTGTGTTGCACCTATGAACAAGACAGTCATCGGCGTCTGTATATTTGTCGTTAAACGGAACCTCAATGCCGCAGTTGTATTCGCTCAAAAAGGCATCGGCATATACAAGATTTTTAAATATGAACCTCTCGACAAGGTTTCCGTCACAATCAAACAGACGTTTTACCGTCACTTGTAATATATCATTCGTGTATACCGAAACAGCACATTGTTCATCTTCATAAAACTCGATAAGCCTCATTTCTTTCATGCGGCTTTTATAATCACCCCAAAGGTTGTCATAGTTAATACTGTGAACATATCCCCATCTGCCGCCCTCAACACACCAGTTCATATTATGTCCATCGCCAACGATTTTTATTGAGTTTATTGTTCCGTCATCTTTATTAAAATCAATCTTAAATAACTCATTATTCATATAACTATATCAGTCCTTTCTTGCAATATACAACTTCAATCATGATAACTATTATATCAAATACCCTTCTAAAAGGAAATAAAGGATTTTGCTTTTTTGTGCAAAATCCTATCATTTCCTGCTTTTTAACCCTATTTAACTTTTTTTAATATCTCTTGAGCCATTACAGGTATTCTGCCGAGGTAGTCTGAGCCGACATTTAACAGATAGTTGATACCTCTGTCGTTCAGGTGCTTTTTAATCTCTCTGACCTTGTCGGCGTCCTTCCATTCATCGTCAAACGTCTTGTAACCCCATGTAGTGTTAAGGGTTGTTGGCGCTTCAACCAATTCATCTCTAACGCTCTCGTTCGGGATTTCGTTATCACCGCAGGAACGGTAGTCGCCCTTGCCGTTTCCTATGCGTGAGTTAATAAGGCAGTTCGGCTGATACTTTTTCACCATATCGTACAGCTCATCGCTCTGTTCCGGCGTAATAACGTGCGGCATATCAAACCATATGAGCGCAAGCTCACCGTAATTTGTCAGGATTTCTTTAAGCTGCGGCTTGATTTTCTTTTCAAGGCAAACAGAAAAGTCTTTTTTGCTGTCATCGGGAAAATCCCAGTCGTTGCTTTTTGCCTCCTCGTCACCCTCCTTCAGAGCATATCCGCCCCCGTTTTCCTCGTGCCAGTCAAGCTCCTGTGAGTAGTAAAGTCCAAACTTCATATTGTGCTTTTTGCAGGCATCGGCAAGCTCCTTTATAACATCTCTACCGAACGGAGTTTTCTTTACTATGTTAAAATCGTCCGTCGCAGAATCATACATAGCAAATCCGTCATGATGCTTTGAAGTCATTACAATATACTTCATTCCCGCCGCCTCGGCAAGCTCTACCCATTCCTCAGCATTGAAATAAATCGGGTTAAACGCCTGTGCAAGCCTTTCGTACTCGCGGCAGGGGATTCTGAAATGGTATTGCAGTCACTCGCTCACACCCTCCGGACCCATTTCCTGTCTTTTTCCCTTCCATTCACCCGCCGGGAGCGCATATAAGCCCCAGTGAATCATCAATCCGAATTTTGCTTCTTTAAACCATTTTTTGTTGTCTTCCATAAATTGCACCTCTTTTTTATTTTGCGGTTTCAAACGGTTTCATCGGTTCACCATTGTTCCATATATAAGTTCTTATGTTCGGATTGAGTGCCGATATTGGAACGTGAAAGTTCTCCGATAAAAACAAATGCGACTCGCCTGGTTTAATCTCGATATTATCAATCATCTTTATGTCTATTAAAATGTCATTATCATAAAGAGCCGTAATATAAAGTGGCTTTATCATATCCTTTGTCTTGTTGGTACAATAAACCTCTGTCGTATAGTCACCACCGCTTTCTACCGTTTCCACCTCTTCCTTGACCCTGTTTCTTATGATTGTTCTTTCAAATGAAAGCGGCTTTGCAAAGTAAACATCTTTAATGCACATTCGGCATTTCTCGCTATATGTTGCAGAGCTTGTAAGCACTAAGCTGTACACCTTTGACTCGTCAAGTTCATCATTGCAAAGTTCACTCAGCGGTATTGAAACCTCGTTCCATTTGTCCAATGCCAGATTTTCTGACAACGCAACCTTTTTTCCGCCTTTCCAATCATTTATATCATCATTACACAGCTGTATCGAAAATGATTCTGTATTAACATCAGTTCCCGAGTCAGCATTTATATACAATTTAAACCTCAGTTCTCCATCATCCTTTATTGCCGAAACATCTGCATAGTTTCTTTGCGTTCTCACTATTTGATATTGTTCCCATCCATTGAATCTCAATTCTATCGCGTGCTCATCATTTTCAAGGATATTCGGATATTCCGCGGCAGAAACAAACCGCATCCTCTTGTTTGCTTCTTCGTCATATCTCCCTACATTTACATACGTTCCGACATTGGATGTATATGCATCCGCACTATTATAAAATACCTTATAAAACTCAGGCAGATAACGAATAACCGATAAAATTGTATTTGAACGATTTCCGCTTTCATCCACAGCATATACCTCAAATCGATTAAGCCCGTCATTCAATTTTGTATTGTAGCTGAATCTGTTAAAACCGTCCGAATCGCACCTCGTACCGTTTACAAAAAAACTGCCATACTTGCTACTTTGACCACTGAAATTAAATCTATAACTTCTCGATGCAAAGTCGCTGTCAACTTTCAGCACAGGCTTTTTGTCATCAATTCCAACATCTGAATAGCAATAAACCCCCTTGCCTCCTGTTGCGACATACACTCTTCCATAATATATACTATCACCGCATAAATCGGACACATTCGCCGGAACATCATTTGATAAATCCGCAATCCTCCTATAATTCTGTCCCATATCGTCCGAAATATAAACTCCGTGACAGCCATCTATTTTCCCATACAGATACACAGTCGGAGTATCCTCAGTCATACCCTTTCCAAACCCAAATAATACATTGCTGTCCGTTTTGTGTACGCTCCATGTATTTCCGAAATCATATGACATATATATTCCATCCGGCCGACTGACCCATATTCCGCCTTCACGTCCCGGCACGGTCTTTGCGTATACACCGACATATATAGCGGATTTTGTACTTGAAATCTTTTCGAATGTTTTTATCCTACTCCAGCTTTTTCCGCTGTCATCAGTACGGTACAGCGACTCATCGTCAAGGTAATAGAACACGTTTCCATTTACTCTGTCAGCCATAAGCATTCTGCCATTGTAATCCCAGGAACCGCTATATGTAACAATATCTCCGGATTTTTGCCAGCTCTCGCCAAAATCCTCCGAACGCCACAATCCTTTTCCCTCTCCGGTTGATATATCACCCACTGTCGTCATTATCAAAACGGGCATTCCGTTTGAGCCAAGTGTGGACGAAACCGCCGCATCTATTATCCTGTTTCTCTCCGGCCATTCAAGCGCAGTAAAGGTGTTTCCGCCATCGGTTGATATTGCAATGCCGCTTGTATCCATAACATCGTTATCTGTGAAACCGACCCTAAACATATATTTCGGCGCTGATTCACAGTAGTCAATTGCGGCGCCTTTGGCTATATACGGTTTCATACTGCTCGCCTTTTTGTATATATTCTCACTCCGCATATGTCCGTGATCCATAACCAATGTATGCAATGCCCCATCCGGAGCGGAAAGCACCTGCGTACAACAGAGTTGTTCCAAACCTCTGTCTCCGTTTGCATAAGTTAAATTCCCTGCATCCTTGTCATTTATACGATACATACCCCTACCGTGAGGCCACCAAACCTCACTTGGATTAATAGGATCTTGATAAATACTGCTCGGATTTAAAATTGCGTTCAATTTTTCCCAACTTTCACCTCCGTCATACGTTCTGTAAATAGCACAATTATCTCTATACGGTGCCTTAACAACCATCATCATATTCGGATTGTTGCAATCAATCATGAACGCCATGTACGCCTCATTAGGTTTGGGGGAAATATTTGACATTACACCGTTTTTTAACCTAAAAAAACCTCCTGTTATTTCCCCCGATTTGGTGCTTGTGGCACTTATATACAACGCGCCACCGGATATTTTCATGTGACACGGGATAAGAGGCGACCCCTCTATAAGTGAAAAACTTTCCCCACCGTCAATACTTTCATAGATTCCTATTCCAAGCACTCCGACATATATTCTTTTACTTCTTCCACTTGCTGTTTTTTCGCTGTCATCAATAACTACAGATGAAACTCCTCCAGGGAAAATACTACTGTGTTCTGCCGGAATATCATTTACTTTAGACCAACTCTCGCCCGCGTTATGGCTGACAAAAAGTCCGTCTGTGAATGTGCCACAGTAAACGGTATTTGAGTTATTGGGGTCTACAGCTATGCTCTCTCCCATCAATCTGATTTCGTCACTGCTCGCTGTATTTCCCGGAAAATTAAGCCTTTTCCACGTTTTTCCTATATCCTCAGTTTTTATTAAATAATTGGGGTAATCATACCAATTCCCGCCACCGGACACATATATTATATTATCATTATTCGGGTCAAGTCCGAACGAACGAACGGCCTGAACCTCAGCAGCCGAATTAGGTATTCCATCCATAAGATTATTCCAATAATCTTTATCTCTGTCATATAAATAAAGGCCGCTCGTGTCAGTTTTGCAGTATAAAAGATTAGAATTTTTCGGATGAGCCATTATTCCCGTCGCATATCCCAACGACCCAAGGTATACATGCTGTCTGTTGTATGACATCCTTGTATTTAATTCCTCGGCAACGCTGTCTGAAAGTTTGGTTATCACGTTTTCGCTTGATATAACAACCAAATTATTATACGTCTTGATATATCGTCCTATTGTTTCCGCAAGGCTGTCCGTTTCCGCATAAATCAGACCTCCACGCCAATCAATAAAACTCTCTTTTCCGTCACAAAACACCTCTCTGTCATCAAGCTTAATCTTAAATGTATAATTATCACTATATTCAATTTCGCCGCCCAATCCGCAGACTGTATATTCCAACGGAATAAATATATGGTTATCCTTTCTGTACGGTTTGACATCATCTGAATTAGAGTCCAACGGCACTCTTTTACCGTCAACGTATCCTTCCGAAGAACCTACCCTCATAATAACTGAGTTCTCAGCATACTTTAAAAGTCTATTTTCATAAAAACCTTTCCTGTTATACTCATCATCTTTGAGCTCTGTTATATACGGATACAGTTCATCGCTTTCCAACGTCAACTGATTTGTTATTGACCCCGCTATCTTATACATATGTTTTGAATCGTCTTTCGGTGTATATTCAAGACTGTTCCGACTTGTGGTTCTTATACTATTGCCGTCCTCGTATACTTTAAAATATCTTGCACTCATGGATGACCACCATTTAAAAATGGTCTTTCCAGAGTTCTCTTTTGCAGAAAAACTTATTCCTTCAGGAGCACAAAATTTCAAATCTGTTATGTATAAATTAAAGTCCTCATCTGATGTTCCGTTACGATTTATAACTATGTATTTTATGTTTTCATAATCAAATGAATCAACGTTTCCAAAATATGAAATAGGAATTTTCACATCGTTCCATTCGTTTGGAATTATATTTTCTGATAAATACACTCTATTTGTTCTTTTCCATCCGTTTTCACTTCCGTTTTTTAAATATAAACTAAGCCTGTCACGCTCTGTATAATATTCCGATGTTTCGATATAAAGTCTAAAGCTTAATTCTCCGTTTCTTTTTATAACATCAACATCAAGTGGCTTTTGTCCATCTTTTAAGCAAAGAGATACCTCACTGTTTTTATGAGTGGCATACGGTATATACACTGCTGTTTGACCATCCGGGATAAAACTTTTATCCGAACTTACTCTTTCCCCGCAATCCCACGGTGATGTTTGTGTCGTTGCTGAAAACAAAACTTCTCCATTCTCATCGCAAAGACTTCTGTACGTAGACATATTTCTATTTTCCGCAAGTCCAAACACAGGGAGTGCTATAAACAAAATACATATTGCACAAAGCGCCGCCTTAATTTTTTTACACATAATAGGTTCTCCTTTGCGAGTCTTTCGGTTTATATACAGTAAAGATAAGTAACTTAAGCCTTTATGCTTTATCTTTGGCTGATGGGTTTAATGTTCGAAAGGTTATCAAACATAAAGCCTTTTATCTTATATGTATCACCCATACCCTCTGTATCTTCAGGAATTAATATATCATTAACAGTATATGTTTTTTCATTCTTAGATGTGGTCGCATCCAAAGTTGGCTTGTACAAAGATATCAATAAATCATTTTTGTATACAGCAACAATATAAACGGGTTTTACCTCATCCGCACTGTTATTATACAATGTCATACTTGCATTATATTTTACCCCGGGATATACCTCATCATTAATTACTTCATCGCTGTCACTATATTTTACAACAAGTTCACTATGCGAAACTTCGGGCATGGTAATACTTACTCCCTGTATATAAATATCACAATTTTGAATATCTGATTTTGTCGTTTTTAATCTTACCGAATACATATTTGTTTTATCATAATTTCCGGTGAATTCACTGATTGGAATCGACAATTTTACCCACTTATTAAGAGGCAATCCTGCATTACTTTTTTTACCGGATTCACCCCAGTTAGTTTTACTTACCAAGCTTATATCAATATTTCTATCATATTGAGTTTTTTCCTCATCAGGTACGTCTATATAAACAAACATATTTAAAAGTCCTGATTTTACATACTCGCTGATATTCTTGTTTTCATCCGAGAAAACAACTTCAAAATAAGTAGAAATATCTGTCGTTACATTACTTCCCATCGGGCATTTCATTGAAAATGTATCCGCAGGAATGAAATCTTTATCGGACTTGGTTGTCGGGCACTTATAGTAATTATTATAATAATTTTCATTCCACTGAAGCGAATACTCACTTGCCTTTGGGTCCCACACCTTATAATATCCCGTTTTTTCTACATCAACATATGCCTTATCTGATTTGTATTCGGTCAACTCGATTTTATTATCATTCTCTGTTTTATAAGGTACAACAATATAACCGAACCTTCCTTCGCTAAGTACCACCGTATCCGTGTATGCTGTTACCGTACTGTCAACATCGGCAAGTTCTGTGCCGTCACGGTAAACCTTGTAACCCGCAATGGTATTCTGAACCGCCGTATCGTTTGCAACCGCCCACGTCAGCTTTGTTCCCTCGCCGTCGCACGCTGTCTTAACAGATATCGCATTCAAAGCTCTGAAATCAATATTTCTTACATAAACATAACTTTCTGCTTCCGTATTCAGGCAAACAAATCGAACTGCAATTATTTTTTTTGTAAAATCGATTAGGTCGCTTTTCAAATCTGCAATCGGAATGTATACATCATGGTATATGTCGTCCGCCGTTATATTAGCACCGTCGGGAATACTTACCGTTTTTGAAGCTCCGTACGAAGAATCGCAAATGAACACTTTTACATCCTTTGCATTATCCAGTCCGGTGATTTTTATCTGAAAATGCAAAACACCGTTATCGGAGATATCTGCTATTCTGGTTTCTTCCGAATTCCAACTTTCTTTGCCGATATTCCACGCAGTAACACCTTCATTAACCGAGGTATCCAATTTCTTCATGCCCAATTTCATTGAATTTTTGTTGTCTGTTTCGTCAGTTTTATCATTAAGCCATTTTGTTCCGTAAGCATCCAATATAGGCTGAGCACGCTGCCAATCAGACGGATACGGTTCCGGAGAAACGCCGCAACCGCCCCAGTCATACATAAAATTCTTACTGTACAAATAATACGTTTTTGAACTTTCATTATCCGCGGAAGCAAATATCGGAACAGCCACTACCGCCATAACCAACGCAAGAACCGCCGACAAACCTTTAAATAACTTTTTCATAATAACAACTCCTTTAAAATTTTATTTATAATTTTCCCATGCGGCTGTAAATGCCGCACATTCAACTACATATCGTTCTTCGCTATTGCATCGATAAATTTTTCATCTCCGCTATAGGCTTTCTACTCTCAAAACTATCATAAAAATATATTTCGACACGTGGTTCTTTAAGTGTTATTCCGGCAGGAAGAGATGCAACTGCATCTATCTTTTTTGTTTCTCCTCGTTTCATCCTGTCAGATGCAATAACGCTTGTTGTAACAATCTTATCTTCATCATATACCGCCATAAGCGCGGTTGCACTCTGCAAACCATCATCTTCTGAGCATAATGCTTTTAAAATAATCTGCAAAGATATAGTATCATCGTTTAGCTTTGGCGTTCCCATATGCTCAATATAAATTGCATCTTGTACAACCGGTGTTACAAAATCAAGGTAATTCGTTTCTATTCCAAGTCCGTATACTGATTCTATACCGCTTTCTATATTCATTCTTACTTCAGACGGAAATCGTACATTAGTATCAAATATAATGTCAATCTCTCTGCCGTTCACCGTAACATTTTTTGCATTAATGCCATTTACAGAAAACTTGTCTGCTGTTATTGTATCGGCTTTAGGATCATCAGATAACTTGGTGTGCACGACCAACATTCCGTTTTTGTTCATCTCACAATTCACAAATGAGAGTTCGGGGCTTTGCACTATATTATATATTGCAATATCTCTGAAATAAAAATTATACTTTGTTTCCATAGTAGAATTGGGCAGCATAGCAATTGAAGCAAGTTTAGTCCAGTCAAATGCACCGGACGGCTTAAAACTTGATAAAGGAATTTTGACATCATACCACTTTCCGTCCGCCTTTATATCCGCCGCATTAGGTAAACTCACACGTGCCGAATCGCACCACGCGGGGTTTGAATCGTCCCAATTTTTGAACCACATAGTTGCATTTTCTGCCGTTGTGCTTTCACTATCCGCCTCAAGCATCAGCTTAAAACGAAGTTCTCCCGTTTCAACTATGTTCGATACATCTATTCTCTTGTTATTTGCAAATTGCATAACTTCATACGCACCGGCATCATAAGTACCGGATTTTCGCAAATCCATTCTTACCGAATATATTCCATCCTCGCCTTGAACAAAACCGTTATCAAATACATCACTGTTTTGCCATTTTTGAATTGAAAGAACGAGTTCTGAATCTTTTGCGGTATTGTTGTATATAGTGTCGCAAATCAAATCCTTTGATTCGGCGTGTACACCGATTATTCCGAAAAGTAAGAACACAAAAGATATAACAACAGCTATATACCACTTTACCCTATGTTGTATCATAACAATACTCCTTTCATGTTGATTTTATTAATTTCTTTATTATTTTTTTAATATTATAGTTGAAAATACTGCCGGATTACACCAATCATCCGCTGTACCATTCCAAACTATTGCACCTTTTCTCACCCCATCGGACACATACTGTGAATCATTATCAACACAGTCTATATCAAATCCAACCTTCATATTTTCAGAAGGAGTTACACCAAGATCACTCCACGGGATTCGAATTTCGGCGGTATAGCCATCCATTGTTCTTGCAAATATAGCATTCTTTTTCGTTCCTGATGCATCAAATACAAATACGTACTGTTTGTCATGGTCATTGTAGCTTTTGCCCTTACAATTGTCACCGTCCATGTATATCTCGATACAATCATTCTGGTGCGATGTGGAGTTTCCGTTATAAACAATATCATCAACAACCTTTGCTGCAACATAGAGATAATCCTCATCCCACATTGTTTCGAACGCCGCCGCAACACTTACGTTTCCGAACGCAACCTTATCTAACGTCTTTGTAAATTCACCATATTTGCTTATATCACCGTTAAATTCAAATCCGTCACACTTGTATTTTGATTCAAAGCGATCGGTAACCTTTGTTGTATCCGGAACGTAGCTTATTTTATACTCTTGTACACGACACGCGTTCCGTGCGTGATCACGTGCCTGCACCCTTATCGTATTTTCACCCTCGTTTAATTCAATTATACTGAAAAAAGACAAATCCTCGTTAAGAGTTATCGGTAATCGGTTCACCATTATTTCACCGGGCTCGTTAACCTTTCCGCGTAGCGTATAAAGTCTTTGAGTTGTGCTTTCAGGTACACTTTCTACCGTGAGTTTCGGCGGTTCGGTATCATCTTCTCCGCTCAAAAAGCCCTTAACGTGCCTTATCATCAGTTTTTCCGGTTGCGCATGGTTTCCTGCCGCATCCGCAGCCTCTATAAGGAAGTTGTTTTCCCCCTCATTAAGCCGTGCCGTAAAGCTAAAGTTATTATCACCATCTACCTTCACGCGCTGACCGTTTATACGCACCTCACAGTATTCGCTTACGCTTCCTTGTATCACGGTATTTTCCGTTCCGACCGCATAGTTCTTTGAAATCGGATTCGGTTCTGAACTCTTTGTATCCATATTTATTGATGGAATCTTTTCGTCTATCCCCACTGGGTTAAGACATATAACACCTCGGCCCGTTGTTGCTATAAAAGCCCTGCCGTATATATTCATATCACCGCACATATCAAATAGAATCGGGATGTTATGCGTGCTGTCATTCAATTTCCACCACTTTCTTCCCAGGTCATCAGATACATATAGTCCGAATACGCCGTCAACCTCGCCCCATACATAGGCTGCCGGCAACGTTGAGCCATCCTTTCCCTTGCCAAAACCGAACACTGTCACATTTTTCACATTGTTAATTGTTTCTATTGTTTTTCCGTAATCCAAAGTTGCATAGATTTTCTGTGAGCTTCTTATCCACAGACCTCCCGGAACATTCGGTATAGTTTTAATATAATACCCCGAATAATCCCCGTTTGACAAGTCAATCGGCAATGTGTAAATCTTGTTCCATGTGTCTCCGCCATTCATACTGCGATAAAGACTTGTTTTTTCCGTGAAATAGAACACATTCGGATTTACCTTATCCGCCGCAAGCATTCTGTATGTATAATTCCAGTTCTCATTTTCTGTAACAATGTCAGCACATTTCTCCCACGTCTTACCGAAGTCTTTTGACCTCCACAAGCCCTTTCCTGGTCTGTCAGAAGTATTTCTTTTGCCGTATGCGACAACCATTATGACCGGATATCCGTTTTCTTGCTTTTCTGCACCCACGACCAAATCAGTAATTACATTTTCGATATCCCAACTTGTCGTTTTGCTTGTTCTTCCGTAATCCTCCGAAACAGTTACAATTGACTCACCACTTGGGTCGTTCATAGTAAATCCAACCCTTACAACCATTGATGGATCCTCAGAGCAATAATCGGTTGCAGTTCCTTTTGTTACGTTATATCCCGCACTCTTTGCCTTGACATTTATGTTTTCGCTGATAAGGTTTCCATGATCCATAACGTCCGAAAGCAATACCGGTGCCTCTTTTGATGGCACAGATGTTACCCCTGTAACAACCAATTCTTCTACGTTATAATCGGCGTCTATATGTGAAAAACGCTTTTCGTGCATATTCGGAATATAGTATATTCCTTTTCCGTGCGGCCACCATATTCCGTTGGGGTCAATCGGATCCTGGCAGATACCTGTAGGATTCAGTACTGCTCCCAAGTTTTCCCATGTTTTTCCGCCGTCATATGTACGCAAAATATCACAGCTATCCACATATGATGCCTTACATATTATCATCATATCGGGATTTTCTCTGTTTATCATAAATGCCATGTACCATTTTCTTCCATCATCGGGACTCAGGTCGGTAAACTTGCCATTCTCATAACAGAAGAATCCGCCCGGTATTGTATGACTTGAATTATCGGTTGTCGCAGTGATATAAATTTTGTCACCAAGCACCTGCATACGGCACGGGAATGTCGGCGAACCGTTCATATGCTTAAACGAAACGCCGCCGTCATGGCTTTCGTACATACCTCTGCCCCATACCGCAACATAAACCGTCGCGCTTCTTCCGTTAGCCAGCTTTACGCTGTCGTCTATCACCACATCGGCGATACCGCCGGGCTGAAGATCGCTTGACTCGGTCGGAACGGAAGAAATGTTGTCCCATGTTTCGCCCGCATCATAGCTGACGAACAACCCCGTATTAAACGTTCCGGCATATACCGTGTTTGAATCGTTGGGGTCTACCGCAATATTTTCGCCTACAAGTCTGTTTAGCGTTGAATTAGAAGTATTACCCTTAAAGTCCAGCTTTCTCCAGCTGTTTCCCCTGTCCGTTGTCTTCATAATGCAGCTCGGACTTTTCCACCATGTGCTGCCGCTTGATACATATATTACATTATCGTTATTCGGGTCAAGAGCAAACGCGCGTACCGGCTGCGCCTCGCGGTCGGCGTCCGATATGCCGTCCATAAGCGGCTTCCATTTATTCTTTTCTCTGTCAAGAAGATAGATTCCGCCAACGTCCGTACGGCAGTATATAAGCTCCTTATTCTTAGGATGCACCACAACGTCGGTTACATAACCCAGCGAGCCGAGATAGACGTTCTGCCAGTTATAATCGAGCGCATTGCGCAGACTTTCCGCCGTAGCCTCTGAAATTCTGTCTATACTCTCATCAGCCGATATTATGACGGTATCTTTATATCTCTTGTAATACCTTTTCGTAAGTGCCGCCACATTTTCTGACTCTGCAAAGAACATACCATTACGTCGAATTATTCTCAGGTCAGGGCTTGTTTCGCAAAATTTATATTCTTTTTCTCCGATTTTTGCCGAAACACCGCTCTCCGTCTCTGCTGTGTTCTCTGCGCCGAGTCCGTCAAGTGCCGTTTTTAGGGGTATGTATATCATGCCGTTTTCCTCAAACGGCATGATATTTTCAGGGAAAACCTCAAAACTGATTCTGCGGTTGTTTATATAACATTGATTACAGCCAACTCGCATTATTACAGATTTCTCAGCAACTCTTTGCTCATCACCACTATAAAAGCCGGTATTATCATAATATGTTTCAGCAAGACAATTTGAACCCGTACCCAAACATATTATAGTTATTAAAGCAAACAGCAATATATTACGCATTGTGACATGACGCTTATTTTTTTTATTATCCATCCGGATTCCTCCTAATCACATTTTTGTTTGCAACCTGTGAATGACAACTGTTTATTTATAAAGGAACATTCCTATCGGATCTCCCCAGCGAGTGCAGACGATAATGTCATTTTCTTTTCCTGTTGGATCCTGTGTAAGTATATCCGCTGAATACGACCCTGCCTCTATTGTTCCTCTATCAGTGTAAAAAACAAGCAGCCCAAATTTTTTAGCAAAAAACGGATAATTGTTTGTAGCGTTATTCTCGGCAAGTGTTTTTTGTATCTTTCCGCCGGAAGAACTGTATATATAAGGAGTTACATTTACAATATCTCCGTCATCCGTTCTTCCTGTTGCACTGCCATGAATATAGAATGATTCCGCCACAATACTACTGTCAGATGGATTTTCAACTGACATCAGGCACTTTTCTCCGACATCAAACACTTTTTCCATCCTCAACACTTGATATGGATTTCCGCCAAGATCTAAACGAACCAAATCCCCTGGTTCAAGATCCTTGCAAATATTTTCTAATTCGCTTTTATATACACCGGCTGTTGTTGAATTCGAAGCCGTTCTGGCCGTAAGTTTCCAAAAAGAATCACCTTCATCGTTTACTGTTTCTGCTATTTCCGAAACCATATATACCCCTGCACTCGAAGACACTTCATTCACATTGGATGAATCTGACTCTTTGAACAATGCGCTTACATAGTTGCTGTCAATATCATCCTTACAAATAATATTCACTCCCTGAAACTCGTTATGCCGAAGAGTTTCAAGGTAGTATGACTTTTCGTTACCGTCATCATTTTTGGGTACATTTACATATTTCGTAGCCGCTTTTGCATAGTACATTGGCTTACTGGTATAAAGCATTCCATAACTTCTATAGCCGAGCCACGGACTTTCCAAACGCTCTGTATAGAACTCATGTGCATCATAGTTACCCGTAAGAATTTCGCACAGTTCACCATCTGAATTTATCTTGAATTTTATTGGCTGTGATATAGTCTTATTCTCAGCCAAACTATAAATTTCAGACTGTTTTGCCGCTTTGCCAACATCCATTTTTGACTTATTATAAGTAATCTTATCCGTCAATTTACAAACGAGCATACTATCGCTGCTCGGAATATATATCTTAGCACGAATATCATCAGAAAACGGATTACCGTTATCAGCTAACTTCACAAGGTATCCGAGTTGTAATCCTTTTTGGCTCTTAAACGCTGCTATCTTTCCATCCGGAGTCAAATAAAACTCCGCTGCGCTCCCCAATTCAATTTTAAAAGCATCTACTATATCAAGGAGTTCGTATTCACTTCCGTTTATTACAACAGTATCGCTTTCCTTTGCCGTAACCGTCCCTGTAAGAACCCGGGAACTGCAAATAAGCTTGGTAACAGATTCACCCTGTGACGGAAGCGTGCGTTGTACATAAAGCACCATATCAGTAAGTAAATTGTCAACCGACAACTCATTTCCATCAGCATCTAATGCCACTACGGAGCCCTCGTTAAGATTAATCTTTTTATCAGTTCCCTTTATCGAATTCGGAAGTGTAGATATTGCTGTCGAAAGCTTATCATAGACTATTTTATTGTTATAATCAATCATATCAATCCAGAATAGTTCAGATTGCGATACAAATGCCATCTCATATTTTCCATCACTATCCGCATCGAGAAATCTTATGTTTCCTCTTGCGCCGTTAAAATCAAATATATCATCGCTGTAATCTAAAATAAGCTTGCCGTTATAAATTATGTTTGTATCTGCGCCGATATAAATCTGTTTGGCTTTATCAGAATCTTTCAGCGTATAACTTAGATACGGATTTGTATACCGGTTAATATCTTTTGAATCTATAACCAACTCTTTATTACAATCCATTTTTTCTATATATTTTGTATTATATATACCGCCATCTTCCTTATAATAAAGCTTGATTTTCATTCCAAGCAGCTCATCGGAACGATATTGATCGCACTGATAAACTTTTTCATTAACTTCTATACATTCATCGCCAAAACCTTCTGCATTTTCTATACCTGTATTCTTGTTTTTTTTGACTATTCCTTCAACATATTTTATACCTCTCCAGTATTCGAGCAGAGTGTAGCCGTCTTTCTGTGCAAGTATTTCTTTTCCATTTGAATTATAAGTCTCCGGAACATATACTTCAGAATTCAAGGCATTATACAACCCTACAACAACCGTTGCATAAGACACAGGATAGTCACCGATTGCAGATGAAATATCATTTGTAATTTTCAATTTTTTTGCCTGTGCCAGGTATCCGAAAGGATAATTCCCCTGTGCAAAAAGTTTTGCTCCGCACGCTTCTGTGAGAACTTTTATCATCTCATATCCCGTTATTGCTTCATCGGGACGAAAATATTTATTATCGTCACCGCGCATAATTCCAAGCTGAGCAGCAAGTCGTATTTTATCCCAGTATTTATGTGTTGAGGAAACATCTTTAAACGGAGTTTCTGTATTATGAATATTTTCGCTCTCTCTTTCTTCTTCTGTTTTCCATATCCAGTCACCGTTTTCATCATACTCAGGATTATCTGTATATCCAAGATATGATTGTTTTGTATTTTCATCTACATCTGTGCCGTTGCTTAACCCCATGGCGCTAAGCATATACGATGCAAATTCAGCACGAGTGACTGTTGAAACCTCACTTTTATCATTTTGAGTTATGAGAGATAGTCCCGTCATAAAGCCTAATGCCTTTTCAAAAGCAGGATTTTTGATATTTTCTTCCCGGGCTTTTATTATTGTCGGTTGCAATAAAGCTATGACCATTAAAAAGCTTATTGTAATTTTTATATATTTTTTCATTTATGCCCTCCGTTTCTATAGCTATGCACTCGAGCCGCAAGGACGGCTGCTTCTGCTCTGTTCATTTCCCTGTCAGGAGCAAATCTTCCATCCTCACCTTTTATAAGATTTGCATTTTGAAGAGCTGCCACCGCCTCTTTCGCATATTCGGAAATCGTATCGGAATCTTCAAAAGTCGGAGCTGTTGCTATCAACTCATTTTGTTCTCGTTTTAGCATTCTGTAAATAATTGTACATACATCCTGACGGCTTATTGCTAAATTCGGCGCAAAGTGTTCTAGATCGATTCCGTTTATTGCACCTATATCACTCAGTGTCCATATATACGGCGCATACCAATCATCCTTAGAGACATCTGTGAACCTATTATTATCTGTTGATTCCTTCATACCGAAAATTTTAAAGATTAGCTTACAAAACTCAGCACGTGTTATCGTTCTTTCCGGAGCAAATTCTGTGTCTGAAACACCATTTGCTATTCCCGCTTTAACAAGTTCATTGATGCTTTCCTCTGCCCATTTATAATTATCCAAATCAGAAAATGTTTTTTCTTCTGTCGCAACATTGTCCATATCAAACACAGGATTCGATATTAAGTCGGCATCGGCCTTTACAGTACTTTTTACACCACCGGATGAGCCGCCTCTGCTCGATGAACCTCCACCTGATGACGAACCGCTGTCATCCGTTTTCTTTATATACTTGTCTAAAATCTCCTGAACCTGCTTACAAGAAGTAATGGTATTATTTTCAACCGCTTTCTCTATCATATTCAAAACTGATTTTCGGTCATTTTCGCTGCTTTCATAAACAGCAAAATTAAACTTTTCTGAAAACCTTTTAAGTGTTTTTTCAATTCCATCCGCACCTCTCACCTCATAAAGCTGAGTAACCGCCGCAACGTCCTCAACATCATTCAAAAATTCACTAACACTATTGTAAATATTGTCGGATGCTGCAAGCCTCTGAGAAAACTTTTCAAAAAGACCTTTATCCATTTTTTTGAAAACAACATCATCCTTTAGTCCATTCAAACACCCATCGGTATTGAGTAAAGTATATATATCTTCCTTATTTCCATTTTGTACAACTTTTATTTCTGCAATTTCCTTTAGAGTCAAAGCGGCATTATCTTCAGTGTAGTCTGAATTTTTTATAAACACAGCTAACTCATAACTTCCGTTATCATCAGGAAGGCTTTTTAACAATGGAATTTTATATTTTAAAATTTCTTTATTAAGTTCAATAGTCTCCTTGTTGGCTTGAATATTTTGTTTGTTTTCAAACAACAATCGCAAAACAGCATCAGTTTCTTCAGAAGTATATAAATTTACATATTCGCTGCCGGAATCCGATATATATTTTACCATACCCTCTGTCTGAGAGGTTACGGATACCGTAAATTTTCCACCATTTTTCAAGGATTTGGATAAGTCTATATCAAACGAATATCCACCATTATCATCCGCTCTTGTTTGTCTGATAACAACTATATTCTTTGAATCGTCCTCCATCCAAAGATCAATCAGCGCACCCTTATCAGGCTTATTCAGCTTTCCTGTTATCATCAGCTTATCTTCACCAATATTAAAATCATCAATATGAATTGCGCTGCATGGTACAGATGCACCCATAAGTACCGCACAAAGGAAAAATGTACAAATTCTTTTTAACACTGCTTTCTCTCCTTTCTTCGTACGTTAATAAATACATATTTTTCTGCTCAACCGTCTTGTGTATTAATCAACACTAATTATTCTTTTTCCATTCCTCGTATTGTTTATTTACTTCTTCCATAACCTTGTCAGAACCCGCAGCTTTGAGCTTTGAAATATATTCATTTAAAAGAGATTCATAATCATCTGCGCCGTCCGCAAGTCTGCCTCTGAATTCAATCATTACATTCTGGCACGCTCCGACCTCGGTCTTGATTGCCTCGTTATCAACAACAAAGCCAACGGCTGGTGATGCCTTAACCGTATTGTTGAATTCTTCGGTGAGCTTTGCTTTTTCGGGATCCTCGCCCTCTACCGTATAATCTAAGAATGTGTTACCGAATATCCACTGCATACCTGCGTTGCCGTATCCGGATTCTTTAATCGGTGAGATTGTGCCGTCCGCATTTTTTGTGTAGTCAACATTTTCAACGCCGAATACTATCAAATTGTGAAGATACTCATCTGTGTTAAAAAGTTCGAGGAACTGCATAACGAGTTCGGGCTGTTCCGATGTTCTTGAAATGCACATAAGCGAACCTGTTGCGTCATCACTTACCATTGTCGGCTCTCCGAGACTAACCTGTTTCCACTTATAGTTTCTGCTTCCGTTAAGCTCACTGTCTTTACCCGGCCTAAGACCCATAAGCTCTACGAAGAAGTTTTCTTCATCTTCCTTTATTTCCTTTTTCATATAGCCGTTTTTAAGATTTTCCGATGACTGCCTGCACACTTCCTTGTATTCATCTGATTCGACATAGTTCACAATTTTACCGTCACCCTCCGCAAATACACCGACAGGGAAAGCTACTGTGTCAAACCTGTTTAACAGTCCTGTATTCGCATTATGATTCTGGAAGAGCGGAGAAATACTCGGTTCTTTCTCTTTGATGACGTCAAGAATCGGGAAAAGATCCTCATACTTCTTTACATTCTCAAGCTTTTCGGTAAGGTTATATTTCTCTGCCAAATCTGTTCTGTAAAGAAATCCCGGGCTTGAGCCCTTATCCTTATTTGCTGGAATACCATAGTTTTTTCCGTTAATCTGTGAACCCTTTAAAAAGTCCTCGCCTATGATTTCCTTTGTTTTGGGCGCATATTTATCCATCAAGTCATTGAGTGGAAGATATGCGTTCTTTGCTGAGTTCAATCTGTAACCGTCACCCGAATCCCACGCAATATCATATTTCTCACTGCCGGCATTCAATACGTTAATTCTCTCTGTGTACGCCGCCCACGAAAGATAGTTAAGCTTAATATTTACGTTAAGTTTATCTTTCAAGTACTCATCGGCAGCTTTTTCCACGTGTTCGACATTTGACGGAGCAGTTCCGCACACTATATACCAATCGATTGTGTATGTATCGCCGCTGCTTGCCGTTTTTTCTCCGCATCCGCTAAGTCCCATTGTAAAGAGTGCCGCTCCTGCGAGCACTGTGCTTATCAGTTTTTTTCCTTTTTTAAATCTCATATTTCTCGTCTCCTTTTAAATCATGAATTTTATTTATATTTCTTTTTTAATTATTTTCTTAAATTATTTGTGCTTGCCCACTCTCTCCTGAGCACAATGTATCTTTATCATATATCAACCATTCAAAGTCGGACATTTGACGTTTTATCCTTTTACCGCTCCGATTGTCAGACCCTGAATAAAGTATCTTTGGAAAAACGGATACGCAAAGATTATTGGCGCTATTGAAATTACACAGATTGCGTTTCTCGCACTTTCCTGCGGGAGTTTTAATGTCATTCCCGATGCGCTCGCCCCTTGTTCCATCATTGATGCACTTTTTAATATGTTGTACAGATAAAGCTGAAGGTTTTGAAGCGATGTCTTTGTCGTCAGCATCATTGCATTGAAATAGTTGTTCCAGAATCCCAGCATCGCAAACAGCGCAATCGTGGCAAGTCCCGGCAAGGCTATCGGGCAAACTATTCTGACAAATGTTTTAATTTCCGACGCACCGTCAATTCGTGCCGACTCGATTATCGCATCGGGAACCGAACTTTTAAAGAACGTTTTTAATATGATTATGTTCCACGCACTGCACAGTGACGGAAGTATCAAAGCCCATATTGTGTTGTTTATATGTAAAACTTTTGTACATACTATGTACCACGGCACCGTTCCGCCCGAAAAGAGCATCGTAAAAAACATATAAAACGTAAAGAAGTTTCTGAACTTAAACTCACGTCTCGATATTGCATACCCGTAAAGAGCGCAAACTATTACATGAAGCATCGTTCCCACAACCGTCACAAAGATTGTTACTCCGTACGCTCTGAGCAGCGTTGACGCATTTGCAAACAAATATTTGTATGCATATAATGTCGGTTCTTTCGGAATCGCGGTATAGCCAAAACTCGCGATTGCCGACTCACTGTTGAACGATGTTGCTATAACAAGCAGAAAGGGATACACACACGTTATACACAATGCTATAAGCAAAATATTCAGCAGAACATTAGCGGGTCTTGACACCATATCTATTCTTTCTATTGATACTTTCTCTTTTCTATTACTCATTTATTATTCTCCTCCTAAAACATTGCTTTTTCCGAGTCTATCTTTCTTACTATTCCGTTCGCAACCATTATAAGGATGAATCCCACTATCGATTGGAAGAAACCTGCCGCAGACGACATACCTATATCGGCGTTAAGCATTAACGCTCTGTAAACATATGTGCTGATTACGTTCGTTACGGGAATAAGTGCACCCGACTCCATCGGCACATTATAGTATAACTCAAACGATGAATTTAGCACTCCGCCTATTGACATTATCAGCAACACAATAATAATAGAAGAAAGTTCGGGAAGCATAATATGCATTATCTGCTGTCTTTTGTTTGCCCCGTCAATTGCCGCAGCCTCATAAAGCGAATTATCTATACCTGCTATTGCCGCAATATACACAACGGTTTGATAGCCCATACCTTTCCACAAAGACAGAAAAATCAAAAACGGAGGCCAAAACTTTTTGTTTTCATACCACGAAACGGGGTCTTTGCCGAGCCACTCAAGAACGTGATTGAGCAAACCGTTGTTATAAGATAAGAAAGAATATACTATATATGTAACAATAATCCAACTTACAAAGTACGGCAGCATCATAACCGTTTGATATACCTTGCCGGTTCTCTTATTTCTGAGCTGGCTGAAACATATCGCCAACGCAACCGGCACAATAACGCCCAAAATAATACCGATTATATTATAGCCGAGCGTATTTCTCAGAATCACCCACAAATCGGGGCTTTGAAACAAAAACATAAAGTTTTTTAATCCACACCAGGCGCTTCCCATAATGCCCTTTGCATAATCTATATCCTTAAACGCTATGCATAGCCCTGCAAGAGGAAGGTAATTGAAAACCAATGCCAGCGCAAATCCCGGCAATACCATCATGAGAAATGCAAAATTCAGCTTCATCGACTTTGCATTTGCTCCGCCTCTTTTTCTTTTTTCTTTTTCGCTTTGTTTTACCATAGCAACCATCCTTTTAAATAAAATAATCTTGTCACAATTTGTTTACAAGATTATTATACCTAATTTCAAAAGACAAAGTAAATCAAGAATACAATCATTTTGTTCAATTTTTTATCTATTTTTTCATATTTTTTCAAAAATGTTTGGATTTTGAACAAATTGGTAGGATTTTGTGCTTGAAAAACAATCAATTTTCGGTTAAAATTTAAGTATAGGATAGGAGGTGTTCCGCATGAGCATTATGTATAAGAAAAAAGAGTTTTGCTTTTGACTATGGTTATGCTTATAGTCGTGATTATTTTTATGATAGCAAATAATTTATGGTCAATATTCCACACATTCGGTGAAAAGGAAAAACAGACCGAAATTAATATATATAATTGCTTCGGAAATTACAGCTCAAAAAATATTGCGCTGTCCGACATAATAGAAAATTACTCAAAGAAAAATTCAAATGTTATAATAACAAACACCTCGACGTCGAAAGAAAAGTTCTATGCAAAACTTCAGGCGGATTTCTCGGCGAACTGCGGCGCAGACATTATAATCGCTCCGCCGTCTTACGATATTTTGCAACTGTACAAAAGAGGCTATATCACTTCTGTTGATGCCGAGTTTGCAAAAGACCCCGAATGGGCAGAGTCGTTTGACGGAAACATTTTAAGATTTGTGACGGACAGTGACAGCATTTACGGTCTGCCGACCGATGTTGAATACATACTGCTTTTTTGCAATACTGAAATATTTAAACGCTATGATCTTGGAATTCCGAAAAGTTATGAAGGTTTTAAAAAAGTTGTATCTTCTCTCGCCAAAACCGATACCGTACCCATTGCCTTTACGCCAAATGATACCGATTTGTATTTATACCAGGCATTAACGTCAATGCTCGGAAACAGCGATTATTCATCCGAATCCGAAAAGCTCGGTCCGGAATATACCCAAGCAATGGAACATATGAAAGAGTTGTATTCACTCGGGGCGTTCCCGAAAAATTACGAAGGCTTGAGCATAAGTGAGGCAAACAACCTGTTTTTGAGCGGCTCTGCGGGAATGATTGTAACAACCAACAGCTTTGTCGACGACATCATGCAATATGCCGCAACCGAGAGCAATGACTATACCAAATATATAAATCAGTTTGATATAATTGCATTTCCGTCCGAAAACTCATCGAACCAATCCGCAAACTCATTCTTTTCCACCGTTGCCTATAACTCGGGGGAATTTACTATATTCATCAGTAAAACCGCTTACGAAGAAAAACATGACGAAATAATGGAACTTGTGAAATATCTGACTAAGCCCGAGGCATTGAGAGTTTATCTCGCTCAAACAAATGACATAATTTCCATTAAAAATACAGAAAACAAAGAATACAAAAATCAACTTGTAACAAACTGTAAAATTGCCATAGGAAATGCAACAAAATTCACATCAATGCCTATTGACGCAACATATCGTTATATATGGAAAAATCATATTTGCAAGAATATTCCCAAGGTATTTGACGGGCTCATCGATTATACCGGTACCGTAGAGGAAATAAACAATTTATCTGTATTCACCGATTAACGCAAGGGGACAGAACAAAAATGAAAATATTCAGAATAAATACCATTAAAAACAACATATTCTTTGCCTCTGTTTTACAGACGGCAACTTCAATTCTTTGTGTTGGTGTAATGTCAAGCATTATTACTCTGAGCATTTTAAAGGTCCAAGCGTTTAACAACACAAACGATGTGTTCGAAAGGGTATCCGACACGGTTGCCAGCTACTCGTCAAAGGTTTTCCGCTTATCACAGACATTGTTATATGATGACAACCTCATTGATATTGCGGCATTTGAGCGTGACTCAAATACATACAGCATCGCACCACTGAACGACATTCTTATGGAAAACCCCGAAATACAGGCAATAAAACTTGTAATAAACGGATCCGAATACGATGTTTCGCAAGGCAAAAACTCAATTTTTCGCCCCGGCTCAATCGGATATAATAAGCTGAAAGATGCCATTTGCAAAAGTGAAAAAAAATACATTTGGTATGTAGCATACCAAAATTATGAAATGTCGGATATTTTCTTTGTAAGACAAATCCAAAATCCCTATACGAATGAGCACAAGGGAATGTTGGTCTTTCAGATTTCGGGGCAGACATTTTCGGATATGCTTAAAATGCCCGAAAAATCCGACAACGGAACATTTTCGATTCTGTCGTCAAACAATCTGCCGATAGTAAAGAGTTTTGAAACACCGACCCAAATACTAAAACAGGCGGACGACGGCGAAACAGGCGTGGCATCATCCGATGGCAAGTATTATTTTTACAGAAACCTGTCCGATTTTGATTGGAAGATTGTATACTGTGTGAGCAAATGGAACTTATACCGAATTTTATATATGCTCATCACTTTGATTGTCCTGCTTTGCGGTATATCGATAATAATAACATCATTTTTTACACAACATATAAACAAAACCGTTGTGACACCGATACAAAAGCTCTCATCAAGCATGAGAAACTGGTCGGAAAACGTGTTGTTTAGCAAGAAGAAAAAATATGACATTTATGAAATCGATACCCTCTATGATGACTTTGAGAATATGACAAAAAAAGTGACGGATTTGATTAACAAAAACTATAAAGCGATGTTGGTTCAACGTGAGTCCGAGCTTAAGATGCTTCAATCTCAAATTAACCCCCACTTTATATTCAATACATTGGAAGCGATAAACAGTTTTGCTTTGATTTACGATGCCGAAGAAATAAGCGAAATAACCGTTGCGTTTTCTGAGCTTATAGAACAAAGCATAGGTTATACCTCGGACAAAGAACATACCTTTGCACAGGAAATCCACCTTGTCGATTGTTATCTCACGATAATTCGAATAAGATACGGTGACAAAATTTTGATTTCAAAGGATATAGATGATGAAATTTTAAATATTTCAATGCCCGCGCTTATTCTTCAACCTATATTGGAAAATTCGATAATTCACGGGATAAAATCATCACGCAAGAGGTTTGAAATCGATATAAGCGCTCACCGAAGCGGTGATGATGTAATAATAAAAATTCGTGATAACGGAACAGGAATCGAAAAAAGTAAAGTCGACAAGCTGAATCAATCATTTATGCTTAAGAAAAACTCAACCGAAAAAAGCATCGGTTTGATCAACGTTAACAAACGTCTGAAATTGCTGTACGGTGACAATTATCATTTAAAAATATCCAGTGAATTTAATGAGTTTACGGAAGTTGAGCTAAAGATAGGAGGAAAACTATGAAATATAAAGTTATCATCATCGATGATGAACTGCCAATAAGGAAATCGCTTACAAAGATAATAACTCAGCGCATTCCCGAATGCCGAATTGTCGCAGAAGTGGAAAACGGGAGTGACGGGATAGAAATGATAAACGAGCATAATCCCGATATTATCATTACAGACATCTTTATGCCTCAGACCGATGGTATGGATATGATTAAATACGCTCAATCAAGCGCAAAAACAATAGTTATAACCGGATTTCGCGACTTCGAAAAAGCTCAGCAGGCAGTAAATCTAAATGTATTTGATTTACTGGTCAAACCCATTAATCACACTAAACTTATCGACAGCATTACAAGAGCAATGTTCGCTATAAAGACTGAAAAACTAAACTCCCTTCTCATCCTTTTTACAGCTGCGATAAATGATTGTGATATTTCAAGCATAAAAAATTATTCGGCACTGATTGCCAAAGGAATAAAACAACTTCCCGATAACGATATGGAATTTATTCATAAATATTTCATTAAGTTATTCCTTTCCATGCAGGAAACACGTGCAACGGTTATAAATGACAGCAACGAATACTCTGATAATGAAAGCTTGAAAACTATGATTAAACAGGCGCACGACATTGATGAATTAATTGATGTATTTAATGCTTGCGCCAATAATATTATAAATAATATGCAACAAGAAAACCTTACAAACATATCAAAGCATATACAAATGGCAATTGACTATATAAATGAAAACTATCAGAAAAAGCTTTCGCTTGAGGATGTTTCACAATATATAAATCTGAGCGTTGTGCACACAAGCCGACTCTTTAAAAAAGAGACCGGCAAAACCGTTCTTGATTATATAAACGAAGTTAAATTGACAAAGGCAAAACAAATGCTTGATTCCGGTAAGTATAAGGTTTATGAGGTTGCTGATGAGCTTGGGTTTAATACCTCACATTATTTCTCGACGCTGTTCAAAAAATTTACAGGTGTAACGCCAAGCGAGTATTTACAGAACAAACATATAAATCAATAGTTTGTTTAAAACAAATTTTATTAATGACCGAATGGAGATCTAAATGAAACATTATTTAACAAAACACAAAGGATTTTTACACGGATGCGACTATAATCCCGAACAATGGATTGACTATCCGGAAATTATCGATAAGGATATGGAATACATGAAAAAAGCTCACTGTAATGTTGTGTCACTGGGCATATTTTCATGGTCACATCTTGAGCCTTATGAGGGCAAATATAATTTTGAGTTTTTTGATACCGTTATCGAAAAACTCAGTCAAAATAATATTAAAATTATTCTCGCAACTCCAAGCGGAGCAAAGCCGAGATGGATGGCAGAGAAATATCCCGAAACATTAAGGGTAGGAAAAGACAACGTGAGGGCACTCTATGGTTTTAGACATAACCATTGTTATACATCGCCCGTATATCGCGAAAAAGCGGCAAAGCTCGATATTGAACTTGCAAAAAGATATTCAAATCACGAAAATGTTATACTTTGGCACATATCAAATGAGTTTGGCGGTGAATGTCATTGCGAGCTGTGTCAAGCCGAATTTCGAAAATATCTTATAAAAAAATATGACAACAGTTTAAAAAACCTCAACCATGCATGGTGGGCTCATTTTTGGAGTCATACAATTACAGAATGGGAGCAAATACACTCGCCCACATCAAACGGAGAATCCGATAACGTTATGCCCGGTCTGTATTTGGATTGGCGCGAGTTTGTCACATATCAAACCACAGAGTTTATGAAAACAGAGATAAACGCAGTCAAATCCGTAAACCCCGATATACCCGTAACCACTAATTTTATGGGGCCGTACCAAAACCTCGACTATCACTATATGAAAGATTATGTTGATATTATTTCGTGGGATTCGTACCCATCGTGGCACAGCGACAGAGGCGATGAACTCGAGGCATACAGCATTGCCTTTGCGCACGATTTGCACAGATGTCTGAAAGATAAACCGTTTTTGTTAATGGAAAGTACTCCGAGCCTTACCAACTGGCTTCCTTACAATAAATTAAAAAGACCCGGTATGCACAGGTTGTCATCGCTGCAAGCCGTTGCTCACGGAAGTGACAGCGTCCAATATTTTCAATGGCGAAAAGGCAGGGGCGGACAAGAAAAATTTCACGGTGCCGTTATTGACCATAATCAAAAGGCAGAGGGCAGAGTCTTTGACGATGTTAGAAACATCGGCTTAACTCTTGAAAAAATACAAGAAATCTCGGCAACAAACGTTAACGCTGAAGTTGCCGTTGTTTATGAATTTAAAAACCGATGGGCAATCGAATGCGCAATGGGTTTTAATAATAAAGACAAAAAGTATAAAAGAACATGTATAAACTTTTACAAACAGTTTTGGAAATGCGGAATCAACGTTGACGTAATTGGATTAAATCATAACTTATCCAAATACAAAATTATTGTTTTGCCGATGATGTACTCAATTTCAAATGAACAGACAGAAAAAATAGAAGAATTTGTCGCAAACGGCGGAACGATAATTTCCACATATATGACAGGATACACCGATGAAACGGATTTATGTTATATGGGTGGTTTCCCCGGAGGCAAGCTTAAAGACGTTTTCGGACTTGTTGCGGATGAAATCGATACGCTTTATCCCAATGACGAAAATTCCGTATCAATGGCCGGCAAATCATACAAAGCGGTCGATTATTGCGAATTATTGACGCTTACAACAGCGCAGGCAATCGGAGTATATGAAAAGGACTTTTATTCAGGTATGCCTGCCGTAACAATAAACAAATATAAAAAAGGCAAAGCATATTATATTTCCTGCCGTGATACGGGCGAGCTCTCGAACGAGCTTATTAAAACGATACTGGATGAAACAAAAGTAAAATACCACGAATTGCCCGATGGTGTTACCGTTCACACGCGCGGCGAGATTTATACATTTGTGGAAAACTATTCCGACAAAGATAAAACAATAGCATTGGATAAAGATTATATCGATATCGAAAGCGGAGAGGTTATAACCAAAACCCTTAATATTAAAGGTTTTGGTCTGAAAATTTTAAAAAACATATGAAAGCTTAAAAACGGATACTGACAAGCGCAAAGCTTATGAAATTGCTGACGGATAGGGGTTTAACGTTTCATACTGTTTTCGATACTGTTAAAAATTTCATCGCCGTAACAACAAGCGAGTATCAGGAGTCAATCCCGAATTTTGTGTAAAGTCTTTACGAAGCCTCCAAAATGATGTATAATAAAAATATCAATTTGGAGGTTTTAATTATGCCAAGGTACAAATTAAGTCCGGAGGAACGGGCAGCGGAAAAAGAGCGCAAGGAGAATCTGCGTAACATCATGCAAGGGTTGGATATAAAGAATTTTGATGACCTGAAAGATGTGTTTAAGATGATGGTCGGGGAAATGCTTGAAAACGGTCTTGACGGAGAGCTTGATGATGAATTAGGCTATACAAAGTATGATTATCGCAACAAAGAGGGCGAAAACAGCCGTAACGGGTATTCTAAAAAGACCCTTAAAACAAGCTTCGGTGAAACGGAAATCAAAGTGCCGAGAGACAGAGACGGTGAATTTGAGCCGCAGCTTGTAAAGAAAAATCAAACAACACTGACCGGTGACATTGAAGAAAAAATCATATCTATGTATGCAAAGGGTATGACTACAAGCGATATAGAAGCTCATATCAGGGATATTTACGGTTTAGAATGTTCCGACACAACCATAAGCAGGATAACCGATAAAATACTGCCTGTAGTGCGTGAATGGCAGTCAAGACCGCTTGACGAAATCTATGCGGTTGTATTTATGGATGCGATACACTTTCATGTTAGAAGCGAGGGGCAGATTATCAAAAAGGCTGTATATATTGCAATCGGAATCAATATGGAAGGGCAAAAGGAGGTCCTCGGAATGTGGGTTGGCGAAAATGAAAGTGCAAAGTTTTGGCTTTCGGTGCTGAACAGTATAAAAGCCCGTGGTGTCGAAGATATACTTATCGCCTGCATTGATGGGCTGACCGGCTTTACAAACGCAATAGAAGCAGTATATCCCAAAACAGAAATCCAGCAGTGCATAATACGTCAAATCCGCAATACCACAAGGTTTGTATCATACAAAGATATAAAGGGTTTAATGGCTGATTTGAAGAGAGTTTATGCGGCGGTTGACGAACAAACTGCTCTTTCGGAGCTTGATAGCTTTGATGAAAAATGGAGCAGCAAATATCCTAAAATAGCCATTTCGTGGCGAGCGAATTGGGCTAATTTATCGACGTATTTCAAGTATCCGGAGGCTGTCAGAACCTTGATTTATACAACAAATACGATAGAGGGATTTAATCGGCAGCTTCGCAAGGTTACAAAAAACAAAAGTGTTTTTCCGACAGATGACAGTCTTCTGAAAATGCTTTATCTTGCGATGATAGACATTACGAAGAAGTGGACAGGTAAGCGCAAGGACTGGGGACAAATTCATTCACAGCTTGAAATATTCTTTGCCAACAGACTGCCACAGTAGCATAAAATCACCGACAAATCAAGGGTGAAATGCACGCCCTCTTACGAGGGCGCCCTTGACATGCCGGCAATTTTATGCTATATTATAATTAAGGGCTGAAAGCCGAAATCCGACTTTCAGTCCACAAAAACTAATTAGATTATATCATCATTTTGGAGCTAAATTTGAGGTTTACACAAAATGAGGGATTGACCCGACTTAAACGCCGTTATATCGGCTATTAAAATTGATTTTCATTCGGTATATAGGTCATCATTTTCAAAGCACGCCATAATAAACCTTGCTCCGAGTTTAAAGCCTTTTATGAATGCCTGACACTCTGTAATTTGTGTCATTTCATCTTGACAAGCCTTGTATTTGTCAAACGGTTCTTTTTCTTGTTCGTTTAATGTTTCAAGCAGTTTTTCTTCGTTTCGGGTCAGTAATTTAAACACTTTGTCAAATTGCCTTTGCCGCTGAAACGGTATTTCAACCGGATTGATATTGCCATACCAAAATTCTTCTAATATTCGCATTGGTCTGCCTCCTCACATAAAAAGAGCGGCTCAAATTCCGGTATATCCGAAATCGAGCCGCCCTCTTTCAATAATCTTAACGTTGTCTTAATTGCCTCTCTAACATACGAGAACATCTGCAGATGTTCTCGTATGTCCGCTGGCTTTATCCCTTGCTTTGCAAGCTCATATGCCGCCATAAATACACTGCTTTCAATGTTGTACTTTTCACCATACATAATTTCTTCTAATGTAAACTCCGCCATCTGTGCCACCTCCTTCGGCAACACAAACAGTATCGCAGAAAGAGGAATAAGTCCAGAATTTTATTTATAAATGCACCATATTTCTTCGACGCTTTTCTCTGCATTTAATAGGTTTCAGTGAATGTGTCAATTAATCTTTCTTTAATAACATGTACCTTTCTATTTTTGAATGATTGATAATCATGAATTGATGCAACAATTATTTGATTATCATGAAAATCTTTGTGTAATATATCAAACATTTTTTCAATATTCTTAGGATCCACTTCTTTGCCACTAGGCGAATCCAAAATTATTGGCAATTTAAAACCCAATTGTTTTTCCACTTCTAAAATATATCCTAATTTGAACGCAAAAACAATTTTATGCAATATAGCACCAGAAAGCTCCTTCAAATTATGCGTAAATATAAAATCAGTCCTTAAGTTTATATGTTTTTCTAAAGATAACTCTTTTGCATATCCTTCTATTGATTTATACATCGATTCTAAATGTTGATTGTTTTGTTTCGTGCTTATAGTTAACTGCTTTTTTAACGAAGTCCTCTTTTTTTCTAAAACTCCTATTATATCTTTTATAGTTCGGTAATCTACTTCAAAAGCTGCTATTTTTTTGTCAAATTCTTTTAGTATGTCATTAGTTACAACAAATTTCAGTTGATTATCCTCGGTAATCACATCCAGCTTGGCAATTTTTCGATTAATCGCCGCTATTTCTGCCGCAACAATTCTTTGACGAGCCTTTAACAATTCGTTAATTTCAGCAAAGTTTTTTATGGTTTTTGCATTAACTGGGGTTTCTGTCCCATCTGAATTAACCACGTACAATTTCATCTTCTCAATATAATTTTTAAAGCTATGGTTTTGATCGTAAGAAGATTTTATGCTTTTTAATTCCTTTTCATATATTTCCTTTTGAATATATAAGTTATCTAATTCTTTTTGTATTGTCGCATCGTAATCGTCATAAACAAGCGTTCCCTGTTCAGAGTACAGTTGTTGCCGATATTCTGCAATATCTAGCACTTTTTTATACTTTTGTAACTCATTTTCAACTTTACGAATTTCTTTTTGGAGTTCAGAACAATCTCGGTTAGCTAACCCCCTAAGCAGTTCTTCAACATTAAAGCGATTGCTGCCAATTACTACCCCACGATTAAGAAGAGTCCACCCCTTTTCCTGGTCAACATAAAAACACCCAAGAAGATTATGAAGAATGTTAACATTATCTACGCCAAATAATACTTTATGAAGTTCATCTTCCTCATCTTGCAACACGAACTCACTTTTTTCACCTTGCTGGTTAATAACTTGACAAAAATCTCCCTGCCTTGCGATGGTAAAGTAATTATCACCAATATGTAATTTGCTCTCAACAAAGCAGTTTGCAAACTTTATAGATTTTGTGTCAGGGATTCTATAACCTAGCGAATATACCATTATTCTTAAAAGAGTTGTTTTACCTTGACTGTTTTCTTCGCTGAATATAAGATTGTTATGTTCATCAAACTCTATGTATCTTTCGTACATTCCTTCTTTTATTTTTATATACTCAAATTTCATATTAAATTCTTCTCTTTCATACAATTTATAGTGCATGACTGATAAATTATTCTTGCAAGGATGGTTTTAACTAATATTTCTTGCGTGTTTGTAGCCAATTTATCTAAAGCAAATTCACTTGTATAATCTCTCCATTTTTCTTCAATGAATTCGAATGTTTTCTTGTTGCTTTCTCTGGGTGTAAAATTGTTAAAATCGCTTAAAACTGCAGTTACAAATTCAAAACGAACAATCGAACTGTTTATAAACGCATTAAAGTGATTTTGCACATTTTGAACTTCACTAATATCAATTTTATTGTAAATGCTATTATCCTTCAAGCTATTCTCTAATGCTTTCACTATTATTATCCAAGTAAATTGTTTTTTATCGAGAGTTATACAAGTGTTAGATACGGAACCATTTAATAGCAGTTCTTTTTGCCATACATCAAGTACATTCCCACCAATACCATTTCTATTTTCCAAAATAGTTTCAACAAACTCATCTACTAAGCGTTTTATATTTGTATATCGATCTGTTGGTGATACACCATTTTGAAATTGAAGAATATATACAAACAATCTATCTCTATCTATAACAATTTCTTTTTCTGCTTTACTCAATGCATCTTCAACAATTTTTTTAGCTTTATCCGTTAAGTTATTGTACGGTTGCCGAATATATGGTCCAATAAACTGTGACATCGTTTGCATATGTCCCATAGGATTTTCTGAATTTGTTATATATATAAATTGTTTTATAATACCATCTTCATCATGCGCTGTGTTATTTAACGAGTTTAGCGCATTCGTCAAATGTTTCTTAACATTGCTATAGTCCCCTGCTTTTTCTACAGATTTGGCTTGGGCATATATTTTTTCTTTGTTTGATAAAGTAATTTCAATGTCTTGTTTAGAACCTTCCAAACGAACTTTATCAACATCCTTTATATTATCAATTAAAATAGCAATTGCTGCATTTACTTGAAAATCCCATCCAAAAAGTGATGGTGCGGCACAGTTTTTGCTCATACGATCAATTCCCCTTATTCAAAAATCCGTGGATTTACTAATTCACAAATGCATTTTGAATTATATTCTCACTACTTTCAACTGTTATTTGTTTACCAAAATATGTACAATTCATTTTCTGCAATATTCATTTTTCTTTTTTGTTTTTTAAGACAAAGCAAAATCTTATCACGGGCGATATCTTAAATTATATAAATCTCTTTCCGTCACTAAATGCCTTCCCAACTGTATCGCCAATTTTGCGATAAGTATGATGCACAGGGTCATAGGTGATAGGCGAGAAATTGCTTAAATCAATTTTGCCGTCCTCGCCAAGAATACTTTCGTTAGCACAAACATTTACGATTTCGCCGACGAGTCTGCAAGTTTCTTCATCATAACTGATAAGTTTGCATTCAAGCGCCATAGGCAGTTCATCAAAAAGCGGTGCGTCCACAAATTCACTTTTTGTAGCATGCCAGCCTGCTTTTTTAATTTTGTCCGGCTCTTTATTGCCCGAAACAATGCCTACATAATCGCAGGCAACAACGTTTTCTGCATCTGCGATGCTCACGGTAAACGCACCTCTTGCAATGATATTTTTTGTTGTTTTGTGTTCTGCGCTTATGCAAATTGAAATTTCTGTTTCTTCACTGATTCCGCCCCAGGCAGCGTTCATTGCATCAGGCCTTCCGTTTTCATCATACGAGCCGATGATTAAAACCGGCATAGGGTAAAGATACGCCTTTGCGCCAAAATTCTTTCTCATAACAAGTCTCTCCTGACATCAAAGTTTCGATGCACTGATTTTATCATTAGAGGCATCTATCACAATGATTTCTATACTATAATTAAATTCCAATCCTTTAATTTTTTGTTTCAATTCATTGCATTTGTTAAATTCATTGGAATTAAAGGCTATTATCATATAAATGCCATTTTGAATTCCCTCAGCATCCATGTATTTAGGAAGTTGTTTGGTAAGCCCATTCCAATATTTAGAATTGCTAACTAATTTCGTTTCAAGCAAGACTCTTTTTTTATATCCTTGTGAATATTTAAAATCAACAGGGCCACTGCCTGCATTGCATTCTTTTGATATATCTATGTCCAAATGCATGCAATGAGCTTTTGTTATTCCGTACAAGAGTAATTGAGCCGCCGATTCAGGCTTTGGTCTATCTCCGTTCCACAATAACTTATATCCACCTTCGTTTTCAATAAAACTTTTAAAAGAGTAGCACATATCGGTTATGCATTGCGCTAAGTCATCTTTTCCATTACATTTAATTGGGTTTTGCGATATGAATTTTTGCACTTCATTAGATGACCACAAATATTTCCCTTTAGGATCTAATTCTAAATTATAAGGTTTAAATCCTTTTCGTTCTTTAAACTCTTCGTATTCTAAAACCCAATCAGGATTATTACGAGCAATTCTAATGATTCCTTGTTTGTCTATATCTTTTTTTATTGCATAGTTAAAGTCATTTCTAAGTGCTTCGTTTTTATTAACCCATATATAATCTTTAAAATCATCGGCATTAATAGTTGGCAAATCGTTAACAAACTTTTCAGGCACAAGGAGAATACCTCGGTTTTTATATTTATTATATGGGAGATTAACAGTGCCATCTATCCAACGCAATTGATTAAAATCAAAATCTATATGTCTCATTCTTACCGGTACCATAGAGATTTTTGATTGTTGACATATATTCTGTGTGTATCTTATGATATTTGACTTTAATATATTGCAAGTGATATCACTAATTCTGTCACAACCAATACCTTCTTCAAAAATTCCAATTTCCTCAAAATGTCGATATTCTTTTAATCCTCGTTCTATAGAATAATAAATGGCATCAATTATTTGATCTCTAAAATGTTTTGATGCACCCGCTCCAGAATTAGAACCCGAATACCCTAAACCGATTTCATTGATTTCCGGAAAAACAAGCATATCTTGTAACTTCTTGTATGAAATCGAAGTGGTATTTCTATCGGACTTTGCTGCAAGTTTAAACGCTTCATTGAAAAAACGTAAAATTTTATCATAAGAATCAGCGAAAACCCCATCTGTTTCAGTAAATATAGCAAACGGATCAACAAATAATTCTGTATCTGCTATTAAAATTGGATCAAAATAGTTATATTTTTCTGTTATTTGAAATTCGTCATTAAATCTCATTATTCCACCTCTTATTTATTACTCTCCATTCTTTTTCTTTAAATCCAACAAGAACAAAATCTTCGTTGATTAAAAACGGGCGTTTAACTAACATTCCGTCTGTGGATAGCAACTTTAGCTGTTCTTCTTCCGACATATTCGGGAGCATGTCCTTCAGCCCCATTGATTTATACAAAAGCCCCGATGTGTTAAAGAATTTCTTTAACGGAAGACCACTCATTTTGTGCCATTCGCACAATTCTTCAAATGTCGGATTATTCTCTTTTATGTCACGAAGTTCGTATTCAATATTGTTGTCATCAAGCCATTTCTTTGCCTTTTGGCAAGTTGTGCATTTGGGGTAACATATAAATTTTAGCATAAATCTCTCCTTTTTACATAAAAACAGATTTTATTCTATCTAATATCTTTATATCTGCCGGACAAAAATTATAATTATCAATTTCAGATACACTTATCCAGCTGATATCCTTATGTTCCAATTTTTGCGGAACTCCCTCGGCAATAGTTGCGTTAAACAAAGTCAAATGCACGATAATATCAGGATATTCATGAACAACATCCATAAACACATCACCAACTGATAATGTAACCGAAAGTTCTTCTTGACACTCGCGTACAAGCGCCTCTTCTTTGGTCTCACCTTGCTCAACTTTACCGCCAACAAACTCCCACAAAAGTCCTCTTTCTTTGTGGGCCGGGCGTTGACATATCATAAATTTATCTTTATCCCATATAAGAGCTGCAACTACTTCTATCATATTTCCTCAATTCCCAAACTCCTTAAATATTCATATGTATCATCATAAAATTCCGGCAAACGAGTGCTATCCTCCCAAAAACCACTTAAAGTCTTATTAGAATTACCTTTAGGAACGCATATTATCATTCCGGATCGTGCGCGAGTAAGAAGTACGCGATATGCATTTAGCATATACTTGCACAATTCTTGCTTGATTTCGGTGTTTGGAAGTTGTTCATTCCATTTTGTAGTCCCATTGAACTTATAAAAATGCCATTTTCTATCATTGTATCGCATATCAGCGTCCCACAGCAAGCAAGTGTAATCGAGCTCTAAACCTTGAACCTGAATTTCCGTTGCGGCATCCTCAAGGTAATTCGATGACTTCGTGTTAGCCTTATCATCTAAAAACCAATGTACCGCATTTTCATCACCAGAAGGTAATACGTGTATTCCCAATGGCTTAAATCTTGCAGATTCTTTTGTTATAAGAACGCCTGTGCGTTCTGTTCCCCGCACCTTGCTGTGTAACCACTCTTTGGCTTTCTTCATATCCCTTGTCAATACAATGGGATATCTGTCCTTGATTTCATTATACAATTCTGCCGCTTTTTCAGGCTCAACAGCTAACAAAGCATGCACAAAAGCAGAAAGTTTTTCTGCCCTAAAGGAACGCAACGAAACGCCAAGATGCAAGTTTTCGGAATATGTAACGTTTTTATTCTCTTTTAGTAATTCATTTACCTTTCCTTCGGCATATTCAGGCTCTGTCAATTTAGGTGAAATATAAACTTTCCAATGCGGAAATTTTTCATTTAAAGCATAAATCCATTCGGATATACCTGCTTCACCGTCGTGAATTTCCTGCCCTCCGCCAACAAGGCATACAATAGTTGCCCAGTCTTCACGTTGGTCAAGAGACCAGATTAGGAAGGCGGATTCAGACATAGGGAAGTTGGGAACCTTTAATTTGTTACCGTAGGTACCGCCTCTCTTGAGATAATTAGCAATTCTTTTATGAGTCCACGCACGTTGTGCCTCGTCAAAAATTGCAACATGTTCAACTTCACCATATCCCGCCTTTTCCTGCTCCACAGCTTTCGCTGGATCAATCTCTAAAACGCCATTTTCAACAGGATTCTTTATTTTTGCTAACATGTTATCGCGGTATCTATGAATAATCTGTATAAATTTTCCTACCTCGCGGCGAGAATCCGAAAGATTTTTTCTTTCATTTCTGTCTCTGCATTTTTTATAATTATCTTGTGCGAGCGCTTCATTTAACACTGCTACCAAGGGACCGTTTCCGGAAAGATAAACTGCGCCTTCATCTTCCACCGGCTCATTGTTACCCTGATACGTTTGACGAACCGCGACATCTAACCCCACCAGTGTTTTCCCTGCACCGGGAACACCCGTTACAAAACAAATGCTTTTCTCTCCATTTGTCTTACTTTTTTGAATCACATCTATAATATATTGAATCGTTGCATCAGTGGAGACTTTATCAGCCTCATGCCTCGTGATATTTTCCACCGAGTGACTTTCGTAAAGTGTTTTAGCAGCCTCAATTATTGTTGGTGTAGGTGCATAAGGGCTAATAACCCAGTTATTATTTACAGGTGACTCATTTGGAAATCTGTATATTACTTTTGTTATTAAATCAAGTATGCCGTTTTTTCCAGTAACGAGAGGATTAACAACCCTGTCATCATAAACTGACATGCGAATATTCGTAGAACTGTTCGGAAAATTTGTGGCAACCAAAATCGGTACAATCACTTTGTCTTGACTGAACTTGTGAAAATTTTTTAAATCAAGTGCATAGTCCAATACTTGGTCAATATCTCCTTCAAGTATTCTTGATTCGCCAACTTTAAATTCAATACAAAAAACAATTCCCCGATAGAGGAGTACTAAATCAATTCTTTTGCCCAAACGTGGTATATCGTATTCAAAGATAATTTGCCCGTCCTGGTCATTCAATTTGGAAATCACATCACGCATTATTCCGATTTCTGATTTCCACGCCTCTCTCGTAGTAGTAAGAGCGTCACCGTGATAGTTATCGCACAATGCTCCAAAAACAGAATCAATATCTTTATATAAAAATGATGAAAAATCACTATTAAATAGGCAACGTGGGCTCACGCTCATAGCAAAAACTCCTTTATTTTAACATTTCCAAATACTGTTTCATTCTCTCGATTACATACTTTGCTACGAGTTCAATCATAGGTTCGGCATTGTTATTTTTATAAAACTCATCAAATGCTGCGTAATATGTTTTTCTGTCGGCAAACTTCACGTTGATTGCTGGATAGCCGTTTTGGATAAGGTCAAGGTTAAGCAGCAGCCTTCCCGTTCTGCCGTTGCCGTCAATAAAGGGGTGAATGCCTTCAAATTCAAGGTGAAACCGTGCGATTCTCTCTATAGGGTGCATTTTCTTCTTGCGTTTTTCGTTTTCGGCGAGAAGCTCGGTCATTTTAGGCTCAATCATATACGGCTGAACAGGCTCGGTATATGCACCCATAATGGTTACAGGAATTTTGCGGAACACGCCTTTATCTTCCGGTCTGTTCATCAGTACAAGCGAGTGAATATTTTTAATCACCGTTTCGCTGATTTTTGTGTCCTTTGCAATATCCTCGATATACAAAAATGCGTCTCTGTGACCGACTGCCTCAAGGTGGTCTTTCAGCGGTTTTTGGTCGATTGTCATACCTTCCAGAACCATTGCTGTTTCTTTTAATGTAAGAGTGTTACCCTCGATTGCGTTTGAATTATAGGTGAAGTCCACCATAAACTCGTCGCGCAGTCTTTCCGCCTCGCCTTGCGTAAGCGGGCGCTTTTTATCAAGCTCTGCTTTCAATGCGTCGATTTTCAACAGCAGGGGAGATAACTCCTTTGACATTTTAATTCCTTTTAGCGTTCTTGCGTCAACGGGCTTTGGTGCATTTTCGGGAATCATATATAATTTACCCTTTTGAACAACGCCGTCTATTCTGTTTTGAGCGCATAAAAGTCGGACTCTGCGCGGTGAGAGTCCCCACTTTTCTGCCGCTTGCGAAACTTTAATATATTCCATAATAATGCCTCTTTTGGGTTGTTGTGTATAGTATATCACATTTCGGGAATAAAATCAAGTTTTAATGCAAAAATAATCGTTCTGCATTATTCCTAAAATAATATCTATTTTTTTGTGGGCAGGTAACAAAATTTTTTATATCTTGCTGTAAGGTATATTGTAAGGTATATTTTATAAAATTCCTTGCAAGTGTGGCTAATTTCCACCCTACAAAAAAACGCATAGCATCTGCTAAAATACAAATGCTATACGCAAGTAAAAATCCCATACAGATGTAGCAATAACGAAACAGTAAAAAATCCCGAAAGCCTTATTTTAAGCGGTTTTTGGGATTTTCTGTTATGCATTTTCTATTCGGTTGTTACAGAGAGATTTTGAACTGTGCAAATCCTTGAAAGGCGCAATATTACGCCACTTCTATATAAAAAGTTTCTGTCTTGTTACAACTGTATGTACGGTGGATTTCGAAATTCCGAATTTTCGTGCCGCCTCGCGGACGGTACACTTGTTCTTTATGATATAATTCGCAAGTTCAACAGTTCTCTCTTCGATATAACATCTCACATATAATGCCTCCCGTTTCGCAAATAATTGCGGTCTTTGGTTAATTATATGCAAAATGTTTTTTGTATAGTACAGGATGTGCGCAATAAGTTTTCTGTTACGCAATAAGTTTTCTGTTAATTATTAAGAGTTTAGTACGATACTGTAGTTTCAGTATTTTTGAGTTCATGCTTCCCATTACCGTTGTCTGTAAGTTTGGGTATAATTTCAAAAATACTTTGCATTTTGTTTAAAGCCTTTATCCAAAAGCTTATTGACGCACTCAAAAACAACAAAATTTTCAGGAGCATCAAAGCCGTCGTTTCGCTCTCTGCCTTTTATTTCTTCGGGATAAATCAGCTTTTCGGTATTAAAATCAACCCTGATTACGAAAATAATTGCTTTGTGTTGTTCCTAAAATAACCAAGATAACAAAATTTCCGCATATGCAATTTTTTGAAAGTGTTTAGCAAGGTTTTGTTTTATCATTTTTAAACATCCGTAACAAAAATGCGGTCAACCCCCATAAAAATCTAATAATTTGCGGAATATTTATGCTATCCGTAAAAAAAATACAGAAATCGCTTGACAAATAGTAGGATATGTGTTATAATTATTACAGAAAGGAGTTTTGATTATGCTTAAAAAATTTCAGGTTGAAAATTACAGAGGATTTAAAGATATTCTTTTATGGAACTTATCGGACACTCGCGATTATGGCTTTCGTAAAAATTTAGTTGATAATAAGATTGCTAAGAAGTCCGTTGTTTTTGGCAAAAACGGTTCGGGAAAATCAAGCTTGTGTACCGCCGTTGTTGATATAACAGCCCACTTGCTTGACGCAGAAAAAGATGATGTTCCTCAACACTTATATACATATGTCGGAAACGAAGACAAATTTGCGACGTTTACATATGTTTTTCAGTTCGGTAAAGATGAGGTTATATATACTTATTGTAAGGCTAATTTAACAACTTTATTGCTTGAAGCAATAGCTGTAAACGGCAAAAAAATGCTTGTTCATAATTTTATAGATGAAAAGGACAATTTTATAAAAATTCCCGGTGCGGAAAATTTAAGAACAAAAGGACTTCAAAAACAATTATCGGTTGTTAAGTATATCTATAACAATACTATACAAGACGAAAATTCGATTATAAGCAAAATTATGAAGTTTGTAAGCGGAATGTTATATTTCAGGAGTTTAAGAGACGCTAATAAATATATTGGTTATAAACTCGGCAGCGAAAAATTAAATGAGATTATTCTTAACAATGACAGACTCGAGGATTTTAACGCATTTATTAATGATATGGGACTCAATTACACGCTTGTACCGCTGAAACCAATGAGCGGCGCACTTACAATCGGTGCTAAGTTTGAAAATGATAATGTTGTCGAGTTTGAGTCCATAGCCTCCTCGGGCACCAGAACTCTTATGCTGTTTTATTGCTGGTTTATAGAATTTGACAAACTTACCTTTCTTGTAATAGATGAATTTGACGCATATTATCACCATGAACTTTCTGAAAAAATCCTTTTAATAATTCAGAGCTTTGACAATATGCAATCTATGGTTACAACACACAATGTAACATTATTACACACCGATTGTACAAGACCCGATTGCGCTTATGTGATTGAAAACGGAAACATTAACAATTTATGCAGCCTTACAAAACGGGAATTAAGAGAGGCGCACAATATAGAAAAATTATATCGTGCCAATGAGTTTGAAAAGTGCAAAGAATAATTTAAAAAATTTGGTAAAGGGGTGATGTCAATTGATTGTTTTGGGCAAAAAGAAAAAACACATTAGAAAAACTGTTGGCGCAGTTTAATAATGTGTTTCATCCCGGATATGCTAAACACATACCTGTCTGAACAAGTATAGTTTAGCATATCCGTAAACAAAAATCAAGAGTTTGGAGGAAATTTTTTATGGTTTCTACAATTTTTTATGTTTACGGAGGTAATATACTTTATGACAGATGTACAATTTAATAACAATTATGATGTGTTTCATTCGTTTTTGGTAGAAAAAGCCGACTATGATGGTTATTTTGAGTTGCCTAAAATTAGAACAAGCAGTCAATTGCCTGACAGAGTTATAACATTTTCAAAGGCAATGGCAAAAGCGTGGAATGATTTTGACTGCTGGGTTATGTTTTATGAGCATGATGTAAAATTTGAACGCTTATGGCATAATCCCAAGCAGTACCTTGCGAAACTCAAAAAGTTTAAGGGCATCATTTCGCCGGACTTCAGCTTGTATCGAAATATGCCGCTTTGTATGCAAATGTGGAATACATATAGGGGAAGAGCAATAGCCGTTTGGCTGCAGAATAACGGAGTTGAAATTATACCTAATGTTAGATTTGGAGACGAAAGAACATTCTCTTTTTGTTTTGACGCGGTAGAAGAATATAAAACTGTCGCAGTAGGTACACACGGATGTATTAGACGCAAAGAGGATAAAATCTTTTTCAAAATAGGTCTGGCTCGTATGGTACAAAAACTCTCGCCTAAAACCATAATAGTGTATGGCAGCGCACCTGACAGCATATTCAAACCGTACATGGATATGGGAATTGACATCATAGCTTTTGAAAGTGAGTTTTCAAAGGCCAGAAAGCAGGTGACTGCTTAATGGGAGGAAGCGTATCAGGAGATTTTGGAAACACAAAAGGCAATGCATTAGATGCTTTAAGTGATTTTTTAGCGATTGCATCGTTAATTCCGGGACTTGACACATTTACCGATTTGGCATCAATACCTGTTGATTTGGCACGCGGCGACTTTTTATCGGCGGGACTTGACGCTGTTGGCATAATTCCTTTTATCGGCGAGTTTGCAGACACGGCAAAGCTTGCTAAAGTGGCGAATAAAGCGGTAGATGCCGCTAAGGTTGCAAGCAGAAGTTCTAAAGGAACAAAATTATTAAACAAAGTTTCAACACAAAACTAAAGAATACAATAAAAGAAATTTATCGACCGGGTGCAAAGATTGGAGATGGCGGTTTAGCAGATGCCATACGACACGAAATTAAAACGGGTCAACTTGTTGGAGGTAAATCGCATATTCAAAAAGGGGCAGAAAGATTAAAGAATCTTGAAAGGATTTCTCAGCGAGAAAATCTTACTAAACAGGAAAGAAAAATAGTTGAAGACTTAATAAGAGATTTAAAGCGTGCTTTAGGAGGTAAATGATGACAAGCAAGGAACTTAATTTAAAATTAATAAAAGCTTTTCCGGAAATTCAAGACGCATATTTCGAGGAAACATCTTGGCAGGATGGTGATGAAACCGGATCGCATGTTGTTTACGCAGATGTGTTTGTTCCGTTCATAAAAGCTCAAATATGCAGTAATAATAAACAAAAATTGACTAAAATATTTGATTTTATTGAAAGGCTGCTTGAACTGAATGATGAGTATGCAAATGAAGTAGTAGCTTTTAGTGTTATTGAATCATTGCTTTTTGATGAGGACGCGAACAATAAGTATTTTATTCAATTTGCCGGATCGCATACTTTGGATTTAGTTAAAGAAATTATACAGGATTTAGAGAGGTAATTTTTAAAATAATATACATATTAGAATAATTATAACAACACTGATTTTTTGTCACCTGCTTTCCGGATCCGGAAAGCAGGTGACTGCTTAATGGGTGTGTGAATTTTTAATGTTACGCCACTTCTATATAAAAAGTTTCTGCCTTGTTACAACCCTATGTACGGTGGATTTTGAAATTCCGAATTTTCGAGCCGCCTCGCGGACGGTACATTTGTTCTTTATGATATAATTCGCAAGTTCAACAGTTCTCTCTTCGATATAACATCTCACATATAATGCCTCCCGTTTCGCAAATAATTGCGGTCTTTGGTTCATTATATGCAAAATGTTTTTTGTATAGTACAGGATGTGTGTTTTCCGCGCTTTTTTTCTTGCGGCTGTTTGACTATGTGTATCATAGGATTATTCCAATATTTTTAAATACTGTTCCATTTGTTCAGTTACATATTTTGCCACGAGTTCTGTCATCGGTTCGGCATTGTTATTTTTGTAAAAATTATCAAATGCAGCGTAGTAATTTTTTCTGTCGGTGAATTTCACATTGATTGCGGGATAGCCGTTTTGGATAAGGTCAAGGTTAAGCAGTAACCTTCCCGTTCTGCCGTTGCCGTCGATAAATGGGTGAGAGTCCCCACTTTTCCGCCGCTTGTGAAACCTTAATATATTCCATAATAATCTCCGTTCCGCCGCCCTGAGTCGGTGCAAATAGTTATAAAATCTCTTTCGGGTTGCTGAGTATAGTATATCACATTTTGGGAATAAAATCAAGTTTTATCACCAAGATAATTGTTTTGCGTTATTCCTAAAACTATATCGGTTATCTGTTGCGGCTGCTTTATAAAATTCCAATACAGGCATAGCTGAAATAAACCGACAACAGCGGCTGCGGAGACCGTACCTACAAATATATATTTTATTCATAATCTGTTTATTCATTCAAAAACGTATTATTGAGAAAATGGGTTTGACAAAATCGTCTGAGTATGGTAAAATTAAATAAGTATGTATATATTGGTACTATTGATAAAATACGTTTTATAAGCACAGGAGGAGATTTGAATGCAGCAGGTTATGAAATGCTTAAATGTGAATGAGAAAGGCAATCTCAGTATGGGCGGTTGTGATTTGACCGATATTGCATCGGAATTCGGAACACCGGCATATGTGATTGACGAAAAAACGGTTAGAGAGAATTGTCGTGCGTATGTTAATTCCATAAAAGAGTATTACGGCGGCAAGGGTCTTGCGATTTATGCGAGCAAAGCTCTGTCCTGTAAGTATATGTATAGGGTTATAGCCGAAGAAGGTATGGGTGCGGATGTCGTGTCGGGCGGTGAGATTTATACTGCTCTGGCGGCAGGATTCCCGGCGGACAAGCTGTACTTTCACGGTAATAACAAAACCCCCGATGAGATTGAATACGCGCTTAAAAACAAGGTCGGCAGAATAGTTGTTGACAACGCGTTGGAACTCGAACGTATCGATGAAACGGCGGCAAGGCTCGGCGTTGTCGCAAACGTAATGATAAGAATAACCCCTGGTGTTGACGCACATACCCACGAATTTATAAAAACGGGTCAGATTGATTCAAAATTCGGCGCAATCCTCGAAACGGGTGAGGCTGATGAGATTACCGCGCTTGCCGCATCCAAAAAGAATATTTCGGTTATCGGCTTTCACTGTCACATAGGTTCACAGATTTTTGAGCTTGCTCCGTTTGAACTTGCGGCTGAAATAATGATGAACTTTATCGCCGATATGAAAGAAAAATACGGCGTTGAGGTGAACGAGCTTGACCTCGGCGGCGGTTTCGGAATCAAGTATACCGAGGACGATACCCCGATTGACTATGGCGAATATATGCGTGCCGTATCGGTTGTTGTAAAGAGGGTCGCGAACGAACGCGGCATAGACCTTCCGTTTATTGTTGTTGAACCCGGGCGTTCGATAGTGGCTGAGGCAGGCTTGACTCTTTATACGGTCGGAACGATAAAAGAAATTCCGGGCATCAGAACTTACGTGTCGATTGACGGAGGAATGGGTGATAACCCGAGATACATTCTTTATCAATCGGCATATACGGCTGTATCCGTTGAGAATCCCGAGGCACCGTGTGACAGAGTGATTACCCTTGCGGGTAAGTGCTGTGAATCGGGTGACCTTATCGGTGAGAATATGCACACATCCGAATTTAAGACGGGCGAAATTGTTGCTGTGCTTTCAACGGGTGCGTATAACTATTCGATGGCGAGCAACTATAACAGGATTCCCCGTCCTCCCGTAATTATGGTAAAAGACGGAAAGGCAAAGGTTGCCGTTCGCCGCGAAACATACGAAGATATGATAATTTGTGATATGTAAAAATATCGGATAAAGCGGAGGATAATCATGCTTTTTAGAATACTGAATCAAAGTTCTTTGTCTATGGGACAAAAACTGACTTATATACTGATATTGGCGTTTTGCGTTTTGTTTTCGCTTTCCGTTCATGAGTTTTCGCACGGACTTGCGGCTTATGCGGTTGGTGACAAAACAGCGAAATATTCGGGGCGGCTTTCGCTCAATCCGCTTGCGCATTTGGATCCGTTCGGTGCAATATGCCTGTTTCTGTTCGGATTCGGCTGGGCAAAACCCGTTCCCGTTAATCCGTGGAACTTTAAAAACAAAAAAGGCGGAATGATTTTGACTGCTCTTGCAGGGCCGTTTTCCAACTTTTTGCTCGCATTTATAGCAATGGTTATATATACCCTGCTCGGCGGATTAAGGTTTTCATCGGCATCGTTCGGGTTCACGCTGGCATCGGTGTTTTATGAGCTTGCTTATTATATGATAATGATAAATCTCGGTTTGGGACTGTTTAACCTTATTCCGGTTCCGCCGCTTGACGGGTCAAAGGTTCTGACGGCAATCCTGCCCGAGAGGACATATTTTAAACTTATGGACTATGAGCGCTATGGCTTTATCATTTTGATAATTCTGATCAATACGCCGATTTTTAACAGCTTTTTGAATATGTGCCAAAGCGCGGTTATAAGCTTTTACTCGAATATTATCGGACTTTTTATACATTAAATCCGATGAATATAACAAAAACCCGAACATCCGCCGCTTTTGCGAATGTCGGGTTTGGCATAAGGTTTCGGATGATGCAATTTGTCACCGAAACGCTGAATGACGAGGTATTATGCCTCTTATCGAAGGATGTTTGACGCGAAATGGAGCAGCTAAAATTTAAACTTGACAGTTTTGAAGGTCCTCTTGACCTCTTGCTTATGCTTATCCGAAAGAATAAGGTTAATATATATGATATTCCGATTTCCGAAATATTGGATCAATATCTTGATGTTATGAACAGTATGAAAGAGATGGATTTAGAGATTTCGAGTGAGTTTTTGGTGCTTGCCGCAACTCTTTTGCAGATAAAGTCCAAAATGCTTTTGCCAAAGCCCGAGGACGAAGAAGATGATGGTGTTGACCCTCGCGAAGAGCTTGTCAGACGGCTTACCGAGTACAAAAAGGTTAAGGAATCGATTGGTTTTTTCGCCGAGCGACAGCATATCGGTGCGTCAATGTTTTTTAAAGCTCCCGATGCAATCGAGCGACCGCCGGCAGAGCTAAATTATGCAACCTTAACACCCGAGAATTTGCTTGCGGCATACAAGCGCGCGTATCAGAGATTAGAGCGTAAAATGCCGCCGCCGAAAGACTCGTTTGTCGGTATAGTCGGACGTGAAAAGGTTTCGATGCGCTCAAGAGTATCGATAATCTGGAATCGGCTCAAGACAAAATCAGCAACGATGTTCAAGGAATTGTTCAAGGGTGTAAAGACCAGAGCCGAGGCGGTTGCGTCATTTATGGCGACTCTGGAATTGATTAAACTTAATAAAATTCGGGTAGAATACAGCGCAGACGGTGATATTTCGAATCCGGGCGTTTATCGCAACGATGACGGAAACCTCGATGTCAGCACTTTTGAGGATTAATCGCGATAAAGGAGATTAATTTATGGAAATCAGAGAGATTCAATCGATAATTGAGGCGGTTTTGTTTGCCGCGGGTGACCCGGTTGAGCTTGAAAGGCTTGCGGATATTGTCGATGTTGATAAGCGCTCCTTGCGTGAAATATTAAAAAAGATGATGGATTCGTATAACTTTGAACGCAGGGGAATACACATTATCCGTATGCAAGACAGTTATCAGATGTGTACAAACGGCGTTTATGCCGAATTTATCGGACGGCTTGCCGAGCCGCCGCGGAAACAGAATCTTTCCAATGCCGCTCTTGAGGTTTTGTCGATTGTCGCATATAAACAGCCTGTAACGCGCAGCACGATTGAGCATATCAGGGGCGTAAATTGTGACTATATCGTCAATCGTCTGATAGAGCGCAATTTTATAGAGGAAAAAGGCAGGCTCGAAGCCCCGGGCAGACCGATTCTGTTCGGTACGACACAGCATTTTATGCGTGCGTTCGGAATATCCGAGCTTGACGAACTTCCTGAGTTCGATTCTCTCGGACAGACCGTGGAAGAAACGGAACAGATTGAAATGGCGGAGGTTACGGCGTATCGCCAAACCGAGATGGGCATAACCGGTTCGGAAGATACCGATGATGAGAACCCAAACACCGAATCGAATCCGACAGATGAATCGGGCAGCGAAAATATCTATAACGAACAAGGCGATAACAGCGTCGAATCGGATAACGGACAAGATACACCGAAAGGCGAAGAATAAACCGAATTGAAACAATGCTGTGATTTTAAGTCCGAATAAAAGCGAGGCGGATGAATATGATGATTTTTTCAGTCATACTAATCATTTTAATATTGATTTATTGTTTGGCTGTTGTGCCGTATGTCACCATTGACATCGATTATTCATCGGATGCGCTTGTGGTTTGGGTTTATGCGTGGTTTATCAAAAAAAGATTTGTTGCTGACTTTTCAGACAAATCGGATAAAGCGGATAAAGAGGATAAAGCGGCAGATAAAAATATTTCGGATAAAGATACCGAAAACGCAGATAATAGCAATACGGGCAATAATGACGGTGATGTACAAGATTCACCGATAAAAGATAGAATTCAACACCTTAAATCGCGGATTTTCAGCGAGGAAAAGGGATTTGATATAGATGCGGCTAAGTCCGCGTTTGCCGAGACAAAGGAAAAGTTCTCGTTTATATGGTCGCTGCTTCGCAGATTTTTTGCGGCAATGCGATATAAAATAAAGATTCCGGTCTGGCGGATAACGCTTGATTTCGGAACGGACAATGCCGCCGCGACGGGAATGCTTTACGGTTCGGTATGGGGGGCGGTCGGCACGATATATCCGCTTTTGGCGAGATATGCGTATGTTGTGTATCCAATGCTTGACATAACGCCCGATTTTTACGGCAAGCGTTTTGACATAAAGATGAAAAGTATAATAAAGGTGCGTCCGGTGCATATTATAAATGCCGCCGTGCCGCCGCTTTTGACATATTTAAAAGAATATCTTAAAACATCGTCAAAGCAAAATAAAAATGATAAAAATTAATTTAAGGAAGTGAGAAAATGGCAGAAAAACATCCGATAGAAGGAATTATGTACACAGCTTTGCAGGGTCTCAAAGATATGATTGACGTGAACACAATCGTAGGTGACGCAATAGCAACGCCCGACGGTTCGGTTATCATACCCATTTCAAAGGTGGCAATCGGCTTTGCTGTCGGCGGTTCAGAGTTTGAGCGTTATAACGCAAAAAAATCATCGGTTGACGAACCGAAAAGTATGTTCGGCGGCGCAACGGGCGGCGGAATATCGCTTTCGCCCGAGGGATTTTTGGTTGTCGGCAACGGCAAAATCAGAATGATTTCGGTTAATGAAAAAAGCGGCATTTATGATCGCCTTTTGGATATTGCCCCGACCGCAATCGATAAGGTTTCCGAGCTTTTTAAAAAGTCCGACAAGACCGACGATGCCGATGAGGCTGTTAAAACCGTTGATGCAGACATCAATGTCAATATCGATACAGACAAAACGGAATAATTCTTATAACACAAAAATGACGGTCATGCGACCGTCATTTTTGTGTTGGGCATGAATATTATAATCATTCATATACACCGTAAATTTCGTAATTGCCGTTGTATCTGTTAAATTCTATGGAAACATAAAATGTTTTACGAATATAATATCCATATGTATTTAATACAGAGGCATCAATATATACTTTGCAAGGTACATATCCATTTTCTCTATCCCAATCATCCTCCATATTATAAACTCTTGTTTGATATATTGTTGCACTGTTTGGCCAGTATAACCAATTTTTAAAGTAAGCGACTGCCTTATTGGTTAAAATAGTATCAGTTGTATTATACTGAGCTTTTGGTTTTGTAAGACTCCAACCGGCTCTTTCATATTCTTTGACACGACTTTTATGTATCCACTCGGTTTTAACATATCCGTCTCCGAGAGCGTATACCGTTACATATTCGGAAAATTTTGCTTTTGCACCGTCAAGATAGTTTAAAGCATATTGTCTTTGACCGGCATTCATTTTGCCCCAATTATAATCACAAAACCACTGAAATTCATCACAGGCTTCATAGAACATACCTTTGTTAAAATAATTAATACCGGCTCTCATGCCGTCATCGAATTGTTCTTGTGTTAAATGATTGTTGGCATATTCTACTTCTTTGATTTTCGCCTTTGCGCCATCAAGGTAATCAAGCAGATATTTTTGTTGACTTGAGTTAAGTGACCCCCAGTTATAATCAGCGAACCATTGAAATTCGTCCCGTGCCTCATAGTACAAACCTTGATTAAAATAATTAATGCCCTTGCGCATACCCGAATCAAAGCTGTAAGTTGACATTGCAAATGCCGAAACGGTCGACAGTAACGTGGCAGCAGTAAGTGCTATACACACCATCTTTTTGATTTTCATTAAAAGAACCTCCCTGTTTGATATATAAAACATTTTTATATAATCAATTTTACACCTTTACGCTATAGTTGTCAAGAGCCTTTTTGTGTTGGGGTGGGGTTAGCCAACATGTCCTTGACCTTGACCGTCATAATGTGATACTTCAACATCAAAATCCGCATATACGGTGCCGTTCCAGATTGCTCTATAAATCGTATAACCATTTGCGTTAAAAGATTGAATATTTTCCGCATATGTATATATATCTATATGCAAGCCTTTATAATCAAAGCTGTATCCTGTTGAATCATCATCCGCCATAGTCCACGGTTGTCCATCGAGATTTACGCCGAACAGATTTTCAAGTTCGGATTTTGTATAACTCCACTTTGCATTTGGGATAAGGTCTGACAGCCTTCCGCTGACCAATTTACAGGTATCCCACTTTTGGGGATAATCATAATTAAAACCGTAAACAAACGCATACGGACAATTTCCGTGTTTATAATAGCTTCCGCCCTCAAAGCCATAGGCTTTATATATATACCCGTATTTTTTTGTAATATCCTCGCACGTCATTCCGACAAGGTTGGTAAAATCGGGATTGGTAACGATACCGCTCTCCCATTTTGCAATTTTCTGCTTTGTCGCGCCGAGATAGTCAAGGGCGTATTTTTGCTGACCCGAATTCATATTGCCCCAGTTATAGTCACAGAACCACTGAAATTCATCGCGTGCCTCATAGTACAAACCGCGGTTAAAATAGTTTATGCCGTTTCGCATTCCGTTGTCAAATTCGGCGGTTGACATTGCAAATGCCGAAACGGTCGGCATTGCCGCCACGGCGGCAAGCGCCGCGCATAATAATTTTTTTATCTTCATATTTTAAAACTCCCTTTTAAAATTTTAAACATTTATTTTGTAATTAAATCTTTCGGAATCAGGTCATAGTCAAACATTACTTCGGAATGATTATCCAAAATCAATTCTTTTGCCGTGACTTTGCCGCTGTTCCTGTCTTTTACATTTCTGTAAATCTTAGAATTTCTGTAAAACTTTGTACCCTCTTTTTTGAAATGATGATTTTCTTCAATAAGTTCATAGCTGTCGGGAAAAGGCAGCTCGCTTCTGAGTTCCGCATTCAGAATTTCGCCGTCACACCATACGTTAAGCTGTACATTTTGGTCGGTCGTATTTTTAAATCTGTAATCGATATAGTTGTAACAAACCGATGTTCCGGCATTGAACGGAACGCGCTTTCCCTCGTCCGGCGCAAGCGCGTCGGAATGTTGGTGAAATTCGGTTATTTCCAGCGGACTGTGCAAAACGAGTAAGTTAATCGTATGTCCGAGATTGCAAAGTCCGCCGCCGATGCCTACCGTCAGTTTTTCGTTTTCGATTATCCGACCCTCTTTATACCCGTTTTTGGCGGAAGGGCTTCCGACGGTTTTCCAAAAAGAAAATACTTCCCCGGGGCGGATTATCAGCCCGTTGATTTTTTCTGCGGCAAGCCCGATATTGACTGCCTTGTTAAGTTGATGAGTCAAATTAACGCCCGGGGCGCGCTTAATCATATTTGAGCCGTGCGCCCAAACAAGATTGGCAAGCACGGTCTTTCGTTTTGTTTTTGCAAATTTTTCTTTGCTGAAAAAATTTCGGATATGCCTTTTTAATATTTCTTTTTTTAATGAAATAGCGTAACAAAACGGACTTATTTCACAAAAAAGTTTATCTCTTTTCCATAACATATTCAGAGTCTCCGCCTTTCCATATATTCGCATACATTGTTGATTTGGTCGGGTATATCATCGCCGAATCGTTTATCAAAAAACGCACTTCCGATTGTGAATGCCCATGCACCACAGTCTTTTATTTCTTTAAGCCTTGCATAGCTGTTCACACTTCCGGCGACACATACGGGTGCATTAACTTGTGCAACGAATTTTTTAATCAACTCGCTTGCACAGCTTTTGTGTCTGTACCCCAAAAGGTCAAAGCCGAATACGCCATGTTTTATATACTCGTTCGCTTGTTTTATCATCTCTTCCGCAGAGCCGAAAAGAACGGACGGGCGCTCTTTTACTTGACCGACAAATGGCATATATTTAAGATGATGTTTTTGACAATACTCGTCTACGGATTCAAAAAACAATGTTCCCATAAGAATGTCACAGCCGCATTCAACCGCGGTTTTTGCGCCGTTTAAGCATTCATCCTCCGTATATGCAACAACCTCTAAGACCGTTGTCATTCCGCATTCTTTCATATATGAATAAAGCTCTTTCATTTTGTCGGGCGGTAAGCCCTCTTCTTTAAAGCCCCAATACAGTGCCTTGCTGTCCTTGCACCGATCAAAAATTTCGTATGCATTTTTAACGGTCATATCGTTATATGTAAGCATAACAATTAGCTTTGGAATATTTTTCATATGTATAAGTTACCTCCCTAAAACAAAATGCTGCAAAATTATTCAATTAAAAAAACATAATATTGTTGTCTATTTGATTAATCAAATTTTCACAAGCGGATTTAGATACGTTTTGTCCGTCAATAAGATACATTTCCGGGTCATCGGCAATTTGATAAGCATCAACATAGTCGGCATAATATACCGATTTAACCTTGGTTAATGCACCGTCAGAATACTCATACAGATTCCTTATTTTTAGTACATGAGAAGAGTTCGTTTCACCTGTCCATTCACCTATATAATTTTTACCGTTCATTCCGACAACGCCATACTGGTACATCATTCGGGTGTTTTGCTCGCGCTTTGACATTACGCTGAAAACCTGACCCATTCTGTTATAATTCCATACAGAAAAACAATATTGGGGATATTCGCTGTCAAAATTTATTCTTGTGTATGTAACCAATTCTTCCGAGCCTAATGGGTCGTTATCCATATTAAAAAAAGCATAATTTACCGGTAGGTGTGTTGAATATTCAAATTCACTGTCCGATGCGTAATCACTGTGTGGGTCTGCTTTTATTTTATCATAATAACTATATATCCCATCATTCAAAAAATCTGTTAAGGCTTTTTTCTTTTTTTCGATTTTTTCCCATAACGCTGTTTTTTGTTTTGCCGCGCCGAGATAATCAAGGGCATATTTTTGCTGACCCGAATTCATATTGCCCCAGTTATAGTCACAGAACCATTGAAATTCGTCACGTGCTTCATAGTACAAACCGCGGTTAAAATAGTTTATGCCGTTTCGCATACCGTTGTCAAATTCGGCGGTTGACATAGCAAAAGCCGCTGAATTTGACATTACCAAAGTGACGGCAAATGCCGCACGTAAAATTTTTTTAATTTTCATATGTATACCTCGTTTTTAATTTCTGTCTATTCGATAGAGCCACACATACGGATCTTCGCTCCATTGAGTAATATAATATATATAGTTTTTTGTAACCTTAACTATATCACTTGACATACCGGTTTCAATTCTTTTAATTTGGTGTAAGTCACCGCCGTTTCGGGTTTTTGAATATAGAGTACCTGTGTTATCGATAAAGTATATTGTTCGTCCTGTGAGAGCATAACTTGATAGATTATAATCATATTTATTATAAGCAAATTCATCATCATAATAATTTGCATAGCTGCAATAATTTCCGTTTGTGTCAATTCGGTAATAATCCGAGGAATTATTGATTATCTCATAATAAATATAGTCACCGTCACAAAATCTCATAATTGCGTTATTGTCCGATACAACCCTTTTCCAATCACCTGTGGCAAGATTGATTTTATAGATACCGCCGTAATATTCTCTGTCATATAAATTATAGTCCCAATCCCATATTGATGAATATGCGGTATAATATAAATTGTTATCAACTATAAACGCCGCCGTGCCTGAATAGGCATTATCGGCAATAACTATCTCATTACGTCCGTTTGCATCACAGGAATATATTTTAGAGGGTCCGTCCCACGGCTCATTATTCATATAATAAAATCTGTTGCCGTAACAGCAAAATTGCGTGGTTGAGAATTTAAGCGCGGAATAAGGAATCGAGCGCGTTGTCACGTTTGCACCTTTAAAATACAACCCTTGCTGAGTACTGAAATACTGTGCTACATAAACTTGTCCGTTCATTTCGTCAACGGTTGAAAATTCAACGGGGTCTTCCGTGGCGGCAAACGCCGAAACGGTCGGCACTGCCGCCATGGCGGCAAGTGCCGCGCATAATAATTTTTTTATCTTCATATTTTAAAACGCCTCCTTAACTTTAGCGTAAGGAATGACCGCGCGGGTCATTCCTTATCACTTTTTAGCATTATTTTTTGTATAAAAGTCGGATTGCGGCTGAGTCCTTGTCGGCGAAAACAAAGTTCTCGTTTGATGTAACCCTCATCATTGTCAAACCGTTTGCGGTTATATATCCGCCGTCTTTTAGCTGTATATCTTTTTCGGCGTCTATATTAAACGTCTTGAATTTTTCGGTTTTAACATTAAACGAAACGATTTTTCCGCCACTTATATCCCAAAAATAAAAGCTGTTGTTGCCCGATGCCATTTTATCGGCGGTCAGTTCAAACTCGGTTTTGTACTCATCACAACTTTTAGAGGTAAAGTTATAAGTGTATAATTTATCGTAGGCACTATCAAGCATAAATAAATTGTTTCCGTTTTGTATAGCCGACCAAATGTTAGCATAATTACCAATATAAAATTCTCTGCGTTGCCATGTATCTTGATTAATTAAATATATTCTGTAATTACCATACTTTGTAACTATTTGTCCGTTGGGAAGTGAGCCTATAACAGGTTCGCCGGAATCGGGTTCAAAACTACCTTTTACAATCACTTCTTTTAAATCATTGGCGTTGAGCGTCATCCAGAACTTGTCGCTGCCCTCTTGACCCTGTTCGTTGGTCTTGTTTTTGAAATATCCGATAAGCCATACCTTATCCGATGTCGGTTCATAGTATATCTGTTGTGCATAATAATCCGAATATTTTGCAATCGGAACTTCGACATCAACTGTTTCCTCGACATCTATATATTCATACTCGGGTTCTTTCGGCTTTTCGCTGTCTTTATCCTTATCGGCGTCTTTGTTCGTGTCTTTATCGGTATTTTCGTCTTTGCTGTCCGATTTGTCCGAATCGGTTGAATCTTTTGAATCCGATTCCTTTTTGTCATCCGTTCCGTTTTGATTATCCTTGTCTTCCTCCCCAAGGTTCTCATCTTTTTTGTCATCGTCCGCCATTTCCCCATTGTCAAGCGTAACGTCATCTTTGTCGGATTCGTTATTGTTCGTCACGGTTGTATCATTGCTTTTATCCTCATCTTCAACCGCCGCAAGGGCTATTGCCGCACCCTCGTCCGCGCTTTGAGATGATACTTTTTCAACCTTTTTCTTTACCGTGCGCGTTTCTTGTCTTGTTTCCGTTTCGGTGTATGTGAGCTTTGACAGGCTTGTCAATTTCTTTGCGCCTGCACCGCTTTTTGCTGCGACTTTATAAAGGGAATTATCCTTACGATTGATGTAATAGACGGTATCATTGTCATCGATAGTCATATCGGTGAGCGAATCGTTTATTGTCGCCTTTGCAAGGGTGGTTACGGCGTATGACTTGCCGTCATCCTTGCTCTCGGTTAGGGTATTGTTAGCATTCTTTTTTGTGTCGGTCTTTTTGTCTGTGTTTGTATCGGTCTTTTTATCGTTTTTTGTGTCATCGGTTTTATTATTGTCGGCATCGCCGAGGGTTTGGCTGTTGTTGCTGTTGTCCGAAACCTCGGTTGTTTTGTTATCATTGCCGTATTGATATGCACGCCATAGCATTGCTGCCGCCTCGGCACGCGTGATTGAGTCCTGACCCTTGAATGTTCCATCGTCATAACCCGAAACCAAGCCGCGGTCAACCGCTGTTGCCACATATGGCTTTGCCGATTCGGAAATGCTGTCATAATCCGAAAACATTGTCTGTAATATGTTTTGGTCGGTGTTCTTTGTGTCATAGCCTTTTAATTTTACCAAAGCAACCGCGATGTCCTCGCGCAGGGCGTAATTGTTCGGTCTGAAATAGTTCTGTCCGAACGATTTGTAACCGGTAAGGTATTCTTTTGCCGTCTCTACATACTCATAGAACCAGTCATTGTATTTTACGTCCGCAAAATACTCGCCGCTTGCGTCACCTGTGCGCAATCCTGCCGCGCCGACCATAATTTTTGCAAATTCACAGCGTTCAACATAGTTATCGGGATAATACTTGCCGTCGGGATAACCGTTTATTATACCGCGCTTTTGCATTTCGCCGATGTATTCAAATGCCCAGTTGTTTCTCGGTACGTCTTTGAATTTTACATCGTATGTGCCGCTTGGTTTGTTCTCGTATTCTTTTCCGTAATCGATTGCCGAAACGGGCAGAACGGATGTCAAGGCAACAAAAGCCGTTATTGCCGCCGCCAATAATCTTTTTACTTTCATAACTTCATTTTCCTCCTATGTATGAAATTTTGATTTGGTTAAAGTTTAAAGACCGTATCACATCGGACATACGCCCCCTTTAATTATATTATACCCGTCCGCAAGGACAGATTCTGTCATTCAAGGCGCAATTTTGAAAAAATTTAAAAATTTTTATGAAATCAAAAAATGCGCAGCCAATCAAAGACTACGCATAAAAAATACACAGCTCCGATTGTTGCGACACAAATAGAATTTCGCGTTAAGAACAATACACATTTAAATAATGCACATAACTTTAAACAATGCATCTCGATAAAAGATGCGTTGTTTAAACCAACTCGTCTGTAATGCATTTTTAATACCATGGAATAACCCGAAATAGAGCAATGTATTTTTTTCAAATACAAGCTTTTCCATTAGCATTAAAAATATTCAAAACTGTACGAATTGCATATTTGTTCCTTATTCTATTTATGTCGCAAGCATATTATAACATATATTTTTCAAAAAGTCTACAGTTTTGTTAAAAATTTATTTACAAATAAAAAATATTTTGAAAATATCGTAACTTTGCGAAAAATTTCATCTTAAATTATATTGCCGTAAATAATTTTGTCTGCGATTTAAAACGGACGGAGTATTCCTCCGCCCGTTTAATAAAAATTACAAATTACATTAAACTCTTATAAATTTCGGCAATTTCTTCTACGCTTGTATCCCTCGGGTTGCCCGGGCGGCAAGCGTCAGCATATGCCGATTCGGCAAGTGCAGGGATGTCCTCTTCTTTAACAATTCCCTTTAAGGTTGAGGGGATTCCCACATCTTCCGAGAGCTTGCGCACAGCGTCAACCGCCGCTTTGCGATATTCCTCGGGGGTCATATCGTCAACGCCTTGTACGCCCATCGCTCTTGCAATATCCCTATACTTTTCGCCGGTATACTCGGCGTTATAAGCCATAACCGCCGGAAGAAGGATTGCGCACGCCTTTCCGTGGGGCGTATCATAATATGCCGAAAGGGTGTGAGCCATAGAGTGGTCAACGCCCAGACCTACGTTAGAAAAGCCCATGCCTGCCGCATACTGACCGAGAGCCATACCCTCTCTGCCGTCTTTTCTGTTCTTGACTGCATCGCGGAGAGAACGCGAAATTATTTCGATTGCTTTAATATGGAACATATCCGAAAGCTCCCACGCGCCTTTGGTTATATAACCCTCAATTGCGTGGGTCAGGGCATCCATACCTGTCGCCGCGGTGAGACCCGGCGGCATTGTTGACATCATATCGGGGTCAACAACGGCAACAACGGGAATATCGTGTGCATCAACACATACGAACTTACGCTTTTTCTCAACATCCGTGATGACATAGTTAATTGTGACCTCTGCGGCTGTGCCTGCTGTGGTCGGAACGGCGATTATCGGCACGCATTTATTCTTGGTCGGTGCAACTCCTTCAAGAGAGCGCACGTCCGCAAATTCGGGGTTGGCAACAATGATTCCGATTGCCTTTGACGTGTCCATCGATGAACCGCCGCCTATGGCAACGATACATTCCGCACCGCTCGCTTTAAACTCTTCGACACCGTGCTGAACATTTTCGATAGTCGGGTTCGGCTTAATATCGGAATACAGTGTGTACTCGATTCCCGCCTGTTCAATTATGTCGGTAACCTTTTTTGAAACACCGAATTTTACCAAATCGGGGTCGGACGCGACAAATACTTTTTTAAAGCCGCGGCTTTGTATTTCCGACGGTATCGCGCTTATCGCACCCGATCCGTGATACGATGTTTCGTTAAGCATAAATTTGTTCATAAAGAAATCCACCTTTCTGTTTGATTAAGTTTATCATTTGTATGATTGGTTGAAAGACAGCATATTACACACTTTATTTAACCGTTCACACAAGTATATTATATAACTTATACTATAGAATGTCAATACCGAGTATGCCTAAAATCACGGTTTTTGAACAAAGTTTACAAAAATTTAATGGATTTGATTCCGTACAATAAATGTGATAAAAATGTATAAGGCGGTTAAATGCGGCAATAATACAGCGAAAGAACAAAATCAAAAATTACATAGGAGAGTGGAATTATGACAAAAAAGCAAAGATTGGTCTTTTGTACGGCGGCGGTAATAATCGTTGCGGCGGTAATGCTTTCACAGGCGGTAATAAATACTGCCGTGATGAAATCGGATATAGCAAACCGCGTTTTAAGATTGCATATAATCGCCGAGGATAACGAGCCCAAGAACCAGCTTTTAAAATTATGCGTGCGCGACAGGATAATACGCGATTTTTCGGATATTTTCGGAGGATGTCAAAATATCGGCGAGTGCGAAAGAACCGCCGCGGACAACCTCGATAAAATAAAGGCGGCGGCAGAGGATGAGCTTATTAAAATGGGAAATCCGTCCGCCGTCCGAGCGTATATCGGAAGGTCGAAGTTTCCGACAAAGGAATACGGAAAAATCGCCTTGCCGCGCGGCGAGTACACCGCCCTTAAAATAGAGATAGGAAAAGGCGGCGGCAGGAATTGGTGGTGCGTGATGTATCCGCCGCTTTGCATAACCGAGGGTAACGCGGTTATATCGCCCGAGTCGGCGCAAAAGCTCAAAGAAACGCTTTCGGATGATGAGTACAGGCTCATTTGTGACTCAAAAAGTCCGAACATAAAGATTAAGTTTCGCATTGCCGAGATTCTGGGTAAGTATTTTTAAAGCGTAAAAAGATATTCGTCAACGTTTCAGACGATAATTCGGCATTTGCATTTTAAGGCGGAGTATTCCGCGTCAAAGACGCAGGCGTCAATGTCATCGGCAGAGGTCAGGGTATATGTTGAACGCCGATTGAACTTTTCGCTGTCACACAGGAATATCTTTTCGGCGGAATTTTTAAGCATAATTTCGCGCGCATAGGTTTCCGCCGCGGTCGGGTCGGTGATGTTTCCTCCCGAATCTATACAAAACGATGAAAAGAATAAGATGTCGGGGTGTATGCCCGATAACGCTTTATATGTATCTTCGCTCGCCAAGACGGGCGAATTTTTATGCGCGAATCCGCCCGAACAATATGTCGGTATGCCGTAATTGACCGCATTCATCGCGGTAATCATATTATTGGTGAAAAGGGTAATGTTTTTGTGCTTTGAAATATGCGGAAGCAAGTATCCGGCAGTGGAAGAGCTGTCGAGCATAATGCATTGGTTGTCACGCAAAAAGACCGCTGCGCTTTGAGCGATTTTGCGTTTGGCAGCCGTGTTTCTTGTTACACGGCTGTTGAAATTCGGGGGTTGGTTGTTGCCGTCAAGGCTTTGCGCACCGCCGTGGGTACGCTTTAAATAAAACATATTTTCGAGGGTTGTAAGGTCGCGCCGAATACTTGACGGCGAGGTATATACAAGAGCCGCAAGCTTTTGTACCGATATGTATTTGTATTCGTTGACAAGATTCAAGATAATTTTTTGTCTTTCTGTTATGCTCATTTATATGTCACACCCGCTCATTTTAATGTATATCCTGCGTATTTGCCTAAATAAACGCCGAATATTGATTATTTTATTTCTATATGCTACTATAACACAAAACAGAAAAATTTGCAACAGGAAGTGATAATATGTTGGAAAAAATTAAAGAATCGGTCTGTCAGGCAAATTTGATGCTGCCGAAAAACGGATTGGTTAAGCTGACGTGGGGAAACGTTTCGCAGATTGACAGAAAAAGCGGATATGTTGTCATAAAACCGTCGGGGGTCGGTTACGAAAATATGAAGCCGAGTGATATGGTTGTGGTCGATATTGACGGCGACAAGATAGAGGGAGAGCTGAATCCGTCATCCGATACATACACACATCTTGAATTGTACAAAAGATATCCGAGTATCGGCGGAATAACGCACACTCACTCAAAATGGGCAACCGTTTTTGCGCAAAGCGGAATTCCGATTCCGCCGATGGGGACAACGCACGCAGACACGTTCTATGGTGAGATTCCCTGTACGAGAAAAATGACGCCCGATGAAATCGGCGGAGAGTATGAAAGAGAAACGGGGCGCGTTATAGCCGAGCTGTTCGATGATAAAAGGGTTGGTGAAATCCCGGGGGTTTTGGTTCACTCTCACGGCGTTTTTACGTGGGGCAGTGACGCGGCTCGGTCGGTCGAGAACGCGATAATATTGGAAGAAACGGCAGATATGGCTTATCACACGATGCTGATTAAAAAAGATTGTATAATTCAATCCGAGCTTTTGGATAAGCATTTTTTGAGAAAACACGGCGCGAATGCGTATTACGGACAAGGAGGAAAACAATAAGATGATTATAGACAGCAAAAAGTATAACGGAAAATGTCAATGCGGAAAAGAGCATAAAATGGACACCGAATTATGTGTGATTTCATCGGGGTGTCTGAAAGAATTTAAAGAGTATGCGGACAAATGCGGATTGAGCGGTGACTGTGTTGCGATTTACGATGAAAATACATATAGGGCGACCGCCGACAGACGTCCGTCCGTTTCGAAAGAGATAGTATTACCGCCCGAAAACCTGCATGCAGATAACCGCGGCGTTGAGCTTGCGCTGAGCGAAATTCCGAGCGGTATCGGATACCTTGCGGCGGTCGGTTCGGGAACGGTTCACGATATTACACGATATTGTGCGCATAAGCTGGGTATAAATTTTGTGTCGTGTCCGACCGCGGCAAGCGTGGACGGGTTTTGCTCGTCTGTTGCGGCGATGACATGGGACGGATTCAAAAAGACCTTTACGGCGGTCGCGCCGATTCTCGTTCTTGCCGACCTTGATGTAATAGTTAAATCACCGTTTTATCTTACAAAGTCGGGCGTGGGCGATATGCTCGGCAAGTATATTGCACTTGCAGAATGGAGAATTTCGAATGTATTGACGGGCGAGTATCTGTGCGAGAGAATTTATGATATGACCCGAGCCGCAACGGACGAAATCGCAAGATGCGCGTGTCGGCTCAAAGACGGTAATACAAAGGCGTTCGAACAGCTTATGTACGGGCTTTTGATGTCGGGACTTGCGATGCAGCTCCTTGGAAATTCGCGATGTGCCTCGGGCGCGGAGCATCATATTTCACATCTTATCGAAATGCGTCCGAGCGGTTTGGGCGAAAGTTCGGACGCGTTGCACGGCGAAAAGGTCGGGGTTGCGACCTTGCTTGTGCGGCGCGAATATGAACGGCTGAGAAATAAAACCGATTTGGTATGGAATGATTATAAGGCGGCGGACAGCGAGTACATAAAGAAATTTTTCGGCGAACACTTGTCCGAACAAATTATTAATGAAAATGCGGCGGATACCGCGGCAGAAATTACGCGTGAGATGATAGCGGATAAAAGGAATGATATTTTTGAAATAATAGACAAAATTCCTTCCGAAAATGAGATGCGGAATATATACAAAAGTCTCGATATGAAAATGTCGCTCGGCGACATCGGCGTATCGGATGCTAAGCGTGATACTTTATTTGAATATTCGCCGCTTGTGCGCAACAGGCTTACCCTGATGCGGTTGAGACGAGCAATCGAAAATATTTAGCTTTAATAAATTTCAGAGTGGCGGCTGTTTGCCGCCACCCTGAAAAAATGTATCTTTTGTTTTATGTAATATGTTGAATTAAGTATGTACTACAGCTTCGAATCACAGTATATACAGCGATACGTTTTTGTGTCCGCATCGGTGAGCCTAAAAATTTGGTCGAGCTGTTGTTCGGTTGATGTAATACATCTCGGGTTTTTACACTTAACAACATTGACAATCCTTTCGGGCGCGGTAATGCACAGCTTTTGAACAAGTTTGCCGTCTTTGATAATATTCACCGTTGCGTCGGGGTCAATAAAGCCGATTACATCAAAACTTATCGACACATCTCCGTCAATTTTGATTATGTCTTTCTTGCCGAGCTTTGAGCTTGCCGCATTTTTGATAAGAGCCACCGAACAGTCGAGATTGCCCAAACCCAAAAGGTTGTAAAGCTGCATTCCAAGCCCTGCTTGTATATGGTCGATTACTATTCCGTTTTTTATGCTGTCTATCTTCATATTCTGACCTCCAAAAGCTTCATAATAAGAGCCATTCTCATATACCTTCCAAAATGTGCCTGTTTGAAATAACAAGCGCGCGGGTCGCTGTCTATCTCGGTTGAAATCTCGTTGACACGCGGCAGAGGATGCAGGATTTTTAAATCATCCTTTGCATATTTCAGCTTGTCGGGGGTGAGAATGTAGCTGTCTTTAAGTCTCAGATATTCTTCTTCGTTAAAGAATCTCTCTTTTTGTACCCTTGTCATATAGAGGATGTCCAAATCACCGATTACTTCTTCGAGAGATGTGTGCTGAGAGTATTCGATGCCGTTGTTTTTTATGTATTCCTGTTTGACAAAGCTCGGAAGTTTAAGCTCTTCGGGCGAAATCAACACAAACTTTATGCCCTTATACCTTGACATTGCGCCGATTAGAGAGTGTACGGTTCTGCCGAATTTCAAGTCTCCGCAAAAGCCGATTGTGAGATTTTCAAAACCGCCTTTTTCGTGAGAAATCGTCATTAAATCCGTAAGCGTCTGGGTCGGGTGAAAGTGACCGCCGTCACCGGCATTTATAATCGGAACGGTCGTGTGTTCCGCCGCAACAATTGGCGCGCCCTCTTTGGGGTGGCGCATTGCGATTATGTCGGCGTATCCCGATACAACCTCGATTGTGTCCGCCACGCTCTCGCCTTTTGTCGCCGAGCTTGAACTTGCCTCGGAAATCCCGAGAACGTTTCCGCCGAGAGAGAGCATTGCCGATTCAAAGCTCAGCCGCGTTCTCGTTGACGGTTCAAAAAACATCGTTGCAAGAATTTTGTGTTTGCAAACCTCGTTGTATTTTTCGGGGTTCTTTATTATGTCGTTCGCTGTTGAAATAAGTTCGTCAATTTCGTCTTTTGACAAGTCCATAATATTTATTACGTTTCTCAAAATATAACCGCCTTTCAAGTATTGTGTGATTATTTATTTTATCCAGCTCTCGTCCGACGGATTATTGCGAAAGGCGATAAGCCGTGCAATGTCATCGGATTTTATATATCCGTCCTCTGCCGCAACTTCTGCGATTGCGTCAAAATCGGTAAGGCTGACATTTTTAACGTCGGCGTTTGCCAGACGTTCAAGCCCTTTTTTCATTCCGTAGGTAAAGATGCTTGCGATTCCGAGTACCTCCGCGCCTGCCTCGCGCAGGGCATCGACAACCTCTATAACGCTGCCGCCCGTTGAGATTAAGTCCTCGACAACGACGACCTTTTGACCCCTTTCGAGCCTGCCTTCTATTCGGTTTTGTCTGCCGTGGTCTTTTGCACCCGAGCGCACATATCCCATCGGAAGATTCATAATGTGACCCGTTATCGCTGCGTGTGCGATTCCTGCGGTCGATGTTCCCATAAGAACCTCGGCATCGGGATAGTTTTCTCTGATTATCTGTGCCAAGCCCTGTTCGACATCATTCCTGACCTCAACATCGGTGAGGGTCAGACGGTTGTCACAATAAACGGGACTTTTGATTCCGCTTGCCCAGGTGAACGGTTCGTTCGGTCGAAAGAATACCGCCTTGATTTTAAGTAAGTCCTTTGCAATTTTTCTTTGTGTTTCTGTCATATGTATGCTCCTTTCAGTTATTGAAATCTGTTATATGTTATCCGCAAAATTCGGCAACACAGCGGTTGTATGCCGCAACGGGGTCGGGGGCGGCGGTTATCGGCCGTCCGACAACGATATAGTCCGAGCCGACATCTTTGGCGCGCGCCGGGGTCATTACCCGTTTTTGGTCGCCCAGGTCACCATCGGCAAATCTTATTCCGGGCGTTACCGTCAGAAATTTTTTACCGCAGGTGTTATGTACCGCTGCCGCCTCGAGCGGCGAACAAACAACGCCGTCGAGACCTGCATCGGCAGAGCATTTTGCATAATGCATAACAACCGATTCAATCGGCTTGTTTATCAAAAGGTCGCGTTCCATTGTTGTCTGGTCTGTTGAGGTCAGCTGTGTAACGGCTATCAAAAGCGGACGCGTGCCGTCGCTGCGCGTCAATCCCTCGATTGCCGCCTGCATCATCGGGATCGTACCTGATGCGTGAACGTTGCACATATCAACGTCAAGATTTGATAAAACATGCATTGCCGATTTGACTGTGTTCGGTATGTCATGCAGTTTTAAATCCAAAAAAATCTTGTGTCCGTGAGCCTTTATTTCGCGGACAATCTGTGGTCCTTCGGCATAAAAAAGTTCCATACCGATTTTTACAAACGGTTTTCTGTCGGTGAAACCGTCAAGAAAGTTCATTACGCGTTCCTTGCTCGGAAAGTCGCAAGCAACAATTACATCTTTACCCATTTAACGCTCCTCCTGTTATATCTTTGAGTGAATCTATTTTGTATTTATCCATAACCGCCGGCAGCTCATTGATGATGTCGCGGCAGATATACGGCTCGATAAGATTTGCCGCACCGATTTGTACCGCCGTTGCACCGGCAAGCATCATTTCGATTACGTTCTCGGCCGATGAAACGCCGCCTATGCCCACAATCGGAATTTTGACCGCTTGTGCGACCTGATACACCATTCTGAGCGCAACGGGGAAGCACGCGCTTCCCGAATAGCCGCCGATTTTATTGGCGATTATCGGTTTTCGCGTCTTTAGGTCAATCCTCATACCGATAAGGGTATTTATAAGGCTGATACCGTCAGCGCCCGCTTCTTCGCACGCTTTGGCTATTTCAACAATGTCGGTCACGTTCGGCGAAAGCTTAATCAAAATCGGCTTGTCCGTTATTTTTTTAACCGCTGCGGCGATGGCTGACGCCGCCTTGGGGTCAGTGCCGAAACTCATACCGCCGCCGTGTACGTTCGGACAGCTTATGTTTACCTCTAACCAGCCGACTTGCTCACAGGCGGCTAGCCTTTCACAGGTATAGATATATTCATCGAGAGAAAAACCCGAAACGTTTGCGATTACTTTTTTGTTAAAGCATTTTTTGAGCTTAGGCAGCTCATCGGATATAACTGCGTCAACCCCGGGGTTTTGAAGTCCGATTGCGTTTATTATCCCGGCGGTACATTCCGCAATTCGCGGCGTCGGGTTGCCGAACCTGGGTTCTTTTGTTGTTCCCTTGAACGAAAACGTTCCGAGAATGTTTATATCGTATAACTTTGCGTATTCATAGCCATAGCCGAATGTTCCGCTTGCCGGAATAACCGGGTTGTCAAGCTCAATGCCGCATAAATTTACCTTTAAATCCTTTTCTGTTATTCCCATATTATTTCCTCCGATCTCATAACGGGGCCTTCTTTGCATATGCGTTTGTAACCCGTAAGGGTCTTGCAGGAACAGCCCATACAAGCGCCGAATCCGCATCCCATTCTTGACTCAAAACTCAGCTGTCCGCTCGTCTTTGCAATTTTGTTTATTGCCTTGAACATCGGTTCGGGACCGCAGGCATAATAATATGTGTAAGAGATTTTATCCAAAACATCTGTCACAAATCCTTTTGTTCCGACCGAACCGTCAGCCGTTGCGATATATACCTCTGCGCCGAGTTCCTTGAATTCATCGGCATAAAAAACTTCTTCGGCGGTGTTAAAGCCGAGAATAACGGACGGCGACTTGCCCTGTGAAATCAAAACCTTACAAAGGTTATACAGGGGCGGAACGCCAACACCGCCGCCTATTAAAACGGGCGAATCACCGCTCGTGTTGGGGTTGTAACCATTGCCCAATCCACACAAAGTGTCTATTGTATCACCGATTTTCATATTGCTCATATACTCGGTGCCTTTGCCGATAACCTTGTATATAACGGTAAGAGTTTTGTCGTCAAAATCGCATACCGAGATTGGTCGCCGAAGATAAAATCCGTCAAGCTTGAAATTTACGAATTGCCCGGGGCGCTGTATCTCGGACGTGTCGCCGATGAGCGTCATTTTGTACGTTGCCGCCGCAATTTTAATATTTTTGTCAATCTTAAAAATCACTTGGTTCATAGTGTGTCCTTTCCGAAATATCAATATTGATAAATAACTTTTTGGTTATAAACCGTTGCTTTGCATCTGCCGAATACGCTGATGCCGCTAAACGGAGTGGCTCTGCCTTTGGTTTTAAATCCGTTCGGATTTATTATGTACGGATTTGTCACATCAAATACGGAAAAACCAATATCGGTTGAAATTTTAAAGCGTTTTCTCGGATTTGTTGACATAAGTTCAATAAGCCGTTCGAGAGAAATAACTCCGTTTTTTACCAAATTTGTGTAAAGAACGGGAAACGCCGTTTCAAGCCCGACAACGCCCATAAGGCTTTTTTCGAGACCTTTTGACTTTTCATCCGCGCTGTGCGGTGCGTGGTCGGTTGCAATCATATCGATTGTGCCGTCACAGATTCCCTCTAAAAGAGCCTCCTTGTCCGAAATATCGCGCAGAGGAGGATTCATTTTGAATCTGCCGTCCTCTTTCAGGTCATCATCGGATAAAACAAGATAGTGCGGAGCGGTTTCGCACGTTACGTCAACACCGCTCTGTTTTGCCGAACGGATAAGATTCACGCTTTCTTTTGTTGAAATGTGGCATATGTGATAGGAACAACCGGTCGCCGCCGCAAGATTTAAATCTCGGTCTATCTGAACATACTCGCTTTCGCTTGATATTCCGCGGTGGCCGTGCGCCGCCGCATACCTTCCCTTGTGAATATATCCGCCGTTTAAAAGTGAGTTGTCCTCACAATGTGCGGCAATGACCTTTCCGAGCGCCGCGGCGGTTTTCATGGCTTCGCGCATAATTTCGGGATTTTGTATGCCCCTGCCGTCATCCGAAAAAGCGCAGACAGATGATGCCATATCCGCCATATCCGAAAGATGCTCGCCGCGTTCGCCGACCGTTATTGCGCCGTAAGGAATAACGGCACAGACGACATCTTTTCGGATTGCCGCGAGCTGAATATTCAGGTTTTCGGTACAATCGGGAACGGGATTAAGGTTCGGCATCGTACAAACGGCGGTATAACCGCCTGCCGCTGCGGCATCGGAGCCGCTTTTGATTGTCTCTTTGTATTCAAAGCCCGGTTCGCGAAAGTGAACATGAACGTCACATAAACCGGGAACGATAATATCGGTCGGAGAAACGTCTATGTTACGGGACGTTAAAAATTCTTTTGCTTTTTCTGTATTCATTCTAAAATTTCACCGCCGTTTTAAATCTTTATACAATAAAAGGTCTTGCATCGGCAAGACCTGAAAATTCCGCACAGATAATATACCGCATATGGTTTTTGCACGCCAAAGCGACAAACCCTCGGGTATAATCAGCAGTCGTTTCTGATAAAATCAATCTTGCCGGCATCACAGTACCAACTTCAAGAATAACAATTTCAGTTTTGTATTTCTTTGTATATTACAAACAGTATATCACACAAAGCAATATGTGTCAACCGAAAAAAACTTTTTTTCAAAAATTTTAATATAAAGTTCATTTTTGGATGGTATGAAACAGCCTTATAAATTCTTTGCGTTCCACGGAACGGTGTCCTCACCGATGACTATGTATGCGTGCTTTGCAAGCTTTGCGAGCGGCGCGTCCGATAAAGAATCCGAATAGAACTCATCGATTTGGGGTATTCCGCCGTGTTCGGACGAGTATTCATTATAAAAGCGGCGGACTTTTTCCTCACCGAAACAATTGATGCCCAAACAGCACCCGGTGTATTTATCGATTTTAGAGGCGATAAGATGTTTGATTCCGAGCCTTTGGCATACATCTCGCAGGAGAAATTCGGGTGATGCCGATATGATTACATCATCGGCTTTTTGGTTTGAAATATAAAACTTTTTAATTTTTTTAATGTGAGAATCCCAAAACTCTTGAACATAATCATCAATGTTGTCAATATCCCTCAAAAAGCGGTACATCACCTCTTTAAACGCGGTCTTTGAAACAAGCCCTGTTCGATATGCGGCAAAGCTTATTCCACAGCGAATAAATCTGAAAATCAGCCGCGGCTGTTTTTTGAGGCACATAATGATAAAATCCTCTGTACTGTCACCGTCATATATTGTCTTGTCGAAATCATATACATTCATAGCAATCCCCGTTTTCATTATTTTTATGTTTAATATTCTATCATAAATTTCGAAATTTTGCAACAACATTAAAAAACATTTTAAAATCGGGTTTACAGAAATGAGCAAAATAATGTTCGGATTTATTTTTTATCGGAAGAATCTTTGAGAGCAGTGTTGTCATTATCGGGCGTATCTATATGCTCGAATACATCAAGATAGTCAAGCCCCAGAGCGTTCCTTAATTCGTCCAGGGTTTCGTATTCACCGGAGTCCAGCATCTTTTTATATTTGAGATACAGCCTAATCATCTTACACCTCGTTAAATACGCACATTTAATGTATGCTCTGAACATAGAGTATATTTAATATATAAAATTATACTCTATATATAGACAATTGTCAAGATATAAATAATATTTTATCATTTTAAATATATAAGGAGATGTTAAATTTGATTTCATACGAGCCTTTTTACAAAACGATAAAGGAAAAAAATGTGTCCACATATAAATTGATAGCCAAGTATGGTGTGAGCCGAAGTCTTTTGGACAGATTAAAACACAATAAGCCGATAAGCACCCAGACCCTCGATGACCTGTGTTCGTATCTTGATTGCAGAGTAGAGGATATTATGGTATATATAAAAGACGAATAATACAAACAAGCCCAATGTGGCCGATATGCGGCACAAGGGCTTGTTTTTTGTTTGGTTATTAATCTTGCGACGGCATCTCCCATGTATGATATACGTTTTGAACATCATCGTTTTCTTCGAGCATATCGATAAGACGCTCCATCTTTTTTTCGTCCTCTTCGTTATCAATTGCGGTCGTTGTCTGAGGAATATAATTTATTTCTGCCTGAACAAAAGTATATCCTTTTTCGTCAAGCGCGTCACGCGTTGTGCTGAAATTATCGGGTGTTGTCATAATTTCATAACAATCATCCTCAACATTAAAATCATCTGCACCTGCGTCAAGTGCGTCCATCATAAGAGTGTCCTCATCGATGCCGTCCGCCTTTTCGATAACGATTATACCCTTGCGGTCAAACATAAAGCCCACACAGCCGTTCTGACCCAAGTTTCCGCCGTTTTTATCAAAATAGTGGCGCAAGTCGCCCGCTGTGCGATTTTTGTTATCGGTAAGAGTCTCGACCATTACGGCTATTCCGCACGGGCCATAACCCTCATACACCATTTCGAAATATTCGTTTGTGTTTCCTTCGCCCGATGCTTTTTTGATACTGCGCTGAATATTATCGTTGGGCATATTGTTTGCCTTTGCCTTTGCAATAACGTCACGGAGCTTTGAATTGGAATCCGGGTCGGGTCCGCCCTCCTTAACCGCGACCATCAGCTCACGCCCGATTTTAGTAAAAATCTTACCGCGTTTTGCGTCAATCTCGCCTTTTTTTCTTTTTATGGTAGCCCATTTCGAATGTCCTGACATAAGTACCTCCTGAAAATCATTTGTTTAAAATTTTTGTTTTTATTCAAACAACAAAATTCGGCAGAACCGCCGAATTTTGTCGCTGTCAGCTTTAATTATGTGTTACTAAAATTATTTTGTTGTTTTGTCCGGCTCGGTTACGGTTTCTTTAAGTGCCGAAACAAGTCCTGCCACGCCTTGAATCTCTGACGGAATGATTATCTTTGTTGCTTTTCCGTCTGCCGCTTTTGCGAACGCTTCAAGTGATTTTATGGTCAAAACTGCATCTGTCGGCGCGGAGTCGTTCAGCATTTTAAGACCGTCCGCCGTTGCACGCTGTACCTCGCGAATGGCTTGTGCTTCACCTTCGGCAACACGTATTGCCGCTTCTTTATCGGCCTCTGCCTTTAGAATCTGTGATTGCTTTTCCGCCTCTGCCTGTAAGATTCGCGATTCCTTTTCGCCCTCGGCAACAAGCACGGCGGATTTTTTCTCGCCCTCTGCCTTTAAGATTGCTTCGCGGCGCTCACGCTCCGCTTTCATCTGCTTTTCCATTGCTTCTCTGATACCTGCAGGCGGAATAATGTTTTTAAGCTCAACCCTGTTGATTTTTATTCCCCACGGGTCGGTCGCTTCATCGAGAATGGAACGCATCTTTGTGTTGATTATATCTCTCGATGTTAAGCTTTCGTCAAGCTCCATATCACCGATGATATTTCTGAGAGTTGTCGCGGTGAGATTTTCGATTGCCGACATCGGAAGCTCTACGCCGTAGGTATAGAGCCGAGGGTCGGTAATCTGAAAATAAACAACCGTGTCTATCTGCATCGTGACATTATCTTTTGTGATGACGGGCTGAGGCGGAAAGTCAACAACCTGTTCTTTAAGGCTGACTTTTTTAACAATTTTTTCCACCACGGGGATTTTAAAGTGCAATCCCACGCCCCAGCTTGAATGATACGCGCCGAGACGTTCGACAATATACGAATGTGCCTGAGGAACAATCTTTATGTTTGCAATCAGCACAATTATAATCAGAGCAAGAATTCCTATTATTACGGTCATAATTTTATCCTCCCGAATATTTAATTAATTTTATTGATTTCGCCGTTGTTTTCAAAATCGGCAACCAAATGTGCGCCGACAATATCTTTAATAACAACTCTGTCGCCCGTCTTTGCAGCTTTGCCGCCGACAAGTCTGACCGCCCAGCGTCTGCCTTTTACGATTACTTCGCCTTTTCCGCATACCGGGTCAACATCCTCGGTTATCTCACCGACACAGCCTATGAGCATATCCGCGTTTGTCGGAACTTTTTTTGAATTCCGAAACTTTTTGCCGAGCGGAGCGGTAAGAACCAAAAGTGCCAGAGATACAATCAAAAAAGTCAGTATCTGTACGGTTTGTCCGCCGCCGAGCGCCGAAACACACGCCGCGCATACCGCACCTATTACTATCCATACCGAAACGAGGGCGGTTGTACACGCCTCGATAATTCCTGCCGCAAGGGCAATAACAAGCCATATCAAAACGTTCATAATAATCTCCCTTTTGCTTATAATCTCATTTTTGCCGTTGCTTTCGGATTCGATTAATAAGAACGGCGATAGCCGCCGCTGCGTTTGCCGTCATTGCTGCGCTTTAAATCCTGAAACTTTTCATCGCTGTCCTGTTTGAATTTTTGCAGCATATCATCAAAGCTCAAATCACCGCCGCGTCTGCCGAAATTGAATTCCTCGGGCGGTCTGTGCGCTGCATCGGTTCGATTCTGTACGGCTCTGTGCTTGCGGCCGCTGCGTTTTTCTCTTTTTTCGGTCTTTTCCCCTTTGGCGATATTGTTTTCGGCCACCTGTTTGACCGATAAGCTTATCTTGCCGTTTTCCGCACCGATAACCTTGACCTTAACCTTTTGACCTTCCTTTAAATGGTCTTTCACATCGTTGACATATGCGGAAGACACCTCGGAAATATGCACCAAGCCCGTTTTTCCTCCGGGCAATTCAACAAATGCGCCGAATGACGCGATTCCGGTAACCTTTCCCTCTAAAACCGATCCTACTTCAACATGCATATTATGTTTTTTTCCTTCCTGTGAGGCAGGCCGCCTCATAATGTAATTTATAGTAAATATTAATTATTTATTGTTTTCACTTTTGTTCGAGTCGATAAAAACACGCTCGTTCGGGCGCACAAGACCGAGCTGTTCGCGAGCGATGCGCTCAATGTATTCGGGGTTGTTCAAATTGTCAACCTCGGTTTTTAACGATTCGGCTTGCTGTTGTGCTTCGCTGACGCGGCTTTGCAGTTCTTCGATTCTGCGATTTTGCTGTGAAATCGAAAGCTGTTGAGTGATGAGGGTTGCAATAAAATAAATCAGTGCAAGCCCCGTGACAATATAAAAAGCAAGCTTTTTCTTGCCCAATGTCCGAACCGCCGTTCTGCCGTGTTTTGCCCGTGCTGATGACCTTTGAGCCGGAGCGGCGTTCGAGCCTTTATTTTTTGTGCTTTTTGCAATTCTGCCGTCTGACACGTACTTCACCTCTTAAAAGTATGGCTTTGAGTGAATATATCGCTCTTTATATGATTCCTGATTATGAGTAAAAATATTTACACTTAAAGCATCATAACATCATTATATACCATTAAAACGCTTTTGTCAATGACAGATAATGCAAAAATTATTAATTTATTTTTAATATGATTTATAGATTTTCATGTTGTGTCGGCGTTTTCGGCTCATCGCCGTGCGATTCCGCACAACGCTTGTCGGCGCGCTTTGATGCTGCCGCCGAAACGGAGTTGGCAATCCTTGAATATATAATCCGAAACGGAGCGGCGAAAAAAACCAAAGCTTTTTTGACAAATTCCGTTACGATACCCAACAAATAAGATAAAAACCGCACCGCGGCATTGCCGATAACCAAGCGGTATACGGCAAAAGTTGTCACCGCCGAGACAATGCCGTAAAGTCTCAGGTTTCCGTTATTTTTCTCATATGCGGTATAAATTATTACAATTCCGAATACAACCAGACAGATAAAATCCTCGATATTGACGAGCAGGTCGGGCGTATGTACAAGCCGCCGCTTTATTCTCAAAATATCATAAAGAGCGGCAAGGACGATTCCTGCCGCACACGACCAATAAAAATATGTCAAATCAACGCCGAATACAACTCTCATACGCTCTGCCGCTCCTTATATAAGTATAAATACGATATGAATAATTATTTGAACAGACGGCTGAAAAATCCGCCGCTCTCCTGCGGCGCGGTATCCGAGTATTGAATATCATCTATGCTGCCCTCTATCACAAGCTGTCCGTCATCAACGTTGAGACGGTTTATCCTAAAATCCGAACCGCTTACGGTCATCGTTCCCATATCAGTCAGAATAACGACTTTTTCTTCGTCAAAACTTTCAACATCCTCAACCGCCCCGACGGTCAACCTTTCGCGGTTTTCTATTGTTACTTTGTGTTCTCTTGTATTCTCATCCATATCTATCCGACTCCTCTTTGAATATTTATTTAATATATATTCGCATATTTATAAAATAATACATCCGAATAAAGATAAACGGATTGCCGTATCCGACAATCCGCTGCGTTATTAATTTGTATTCGGGTCTTTTATCCGAAATATGCGTAAAGAATCGAAACGGCATTGCCGCGTATCATAAGCTCGCCGTATTCGTTAAGACGGCCGTGCACATATTGACCGTGACGAACCTTTTGAGAAAATTCCGACAGAATTGTATCAACGTCACACATAAACGCAGGATCGGACGGCATCAAAAACAGATAGAACTCACCATCGAGCTTATAAAGGTGGCTGAGTCCGTCAAACCTTCCGATGAGCTGTGCAGAGGCGCGGCACACATCGTCAAAATCGTCAAATTTGTATATGTACTTTCGTCCGCGTCTGACAGCGCCGCTTACGGGCGGAATTTCGCTGCGGCGGATTTTGCCCTTGTATGAACAGTTATTCACCGCCGCCTCAAGCTCTTGTTCGGAACATACTTTGGTAATAAGCATACCGATTCCGTCCGTGTATGACGGAATTGTTTCGACAAATAATTTTGCGCCGTCTATATAAAAATTCGCGCTTTCTTCCGCAATTGCAATCGCACGCCGAAACATTCTCTGAACCTCGGGCGTGTTATACGCTATCATTTTTTCGGTTATATTTAATTCCTTTGCTTCGCTGCTGCCTATCAGAACTTTTATTTTGTTTTCGTTAATTTTCTCGACCCTCATTCTGAATCCCCCATAATGTTGATGATTAATATACTTCCGCCGAACCGATTTTCGGTATTATTTTAATGTGTATGTCGGCATACCGAAAATTATTCGGTATGCATAGGCTTTATGTGCCGTACATAATATTATAACAGTAAAAAAAATAATTTCAATGATAAAATTGTGGAAAGAGCAAATTGTAATTACCATGTAAAATTTCTGAAAAGTTTGTAATCTTTATGAAATACAAAATGCCGAAATCGACGTATCGGGGCGGCTTTGTCGGTTAAAGAAATATTACGGTTTGGTTAAAATAAAATTTTTTCGGGATTTGGTATTGTATTTTTTATAAAAGTGTGATACAATAATCTTACGAAATCGCAAATATCCCTGCTGTGTTCGTAATGAAAGTCATAATGTAAAACCAACAGATTTTATATGGGATTTTGTCTCCGCATTCGGCGCACATGCCTCATGCCTTATGACATCCAGTGGACTTGTAATGTCTGCGGGCGTTATCCCACCCTGGGTGACCGGGTTTTTACTTTAAGACTGCATACGGCATCGTGGGGTTTTTTATTTCCTAAATTACCTAAAATTTATCACATATTTGTATCAAAGCGTCAAAAATATTCCGAAAGTTAAAAAAATGTCTTGACAAATCTCTTGTTTTAGGATATAAATATTAGAGTAGATAACTATATATGGGAGGATTTTATTTGCGGATTATTGCAGGTATCCGAAAAGGTTTAAAACTTAAAGCTCCGGACGGAATGGGTACGCGCCCGACAACCGATAGGGTTAAAGAGTCGCTTTTTAACATAATTCAGCGGTATCTTCCGACCGAAAGCGTGCTGGACTTGTTCGCCGGCAGCGCCGCTCTCGGAATAGAGGCTTTGAGCCGCCGCTGTGAAAAATGCGTCTTTGTCGAGCATAACAGAGGTGCGTATGCGCTTGCCGAACAAAATATTTCGGCGGCTGGATTTGAGGACAGAGCGAGACTTGTACGCGGCGATTCGCTTGAATTTATCAAGGGAATCAGCGGCGAAAAATCGGGTTTTGACATCATTTTTTTGGATCCCCCGTATAACAAGGGATTTATTTATCCCGTGTTGGACACAATAAGCCGAAATCGGCTTTTGCGTGACGGTGGGATTATTACCGTTGAAACAGAAAAAGACGGCGAAGCCGCCGAACATCCGGATTTTGAGGTTGTGAGACGCGCGGCTTACGGAAAAACCGTGATTACCGTTTTGACAAGAGGTGAAGGAAAATGAGCAGTGCTGTCTATCCCGGAAGTTTTGACCCGTGCACAAACGGTCATCTTGATATAATCGACCGTTCGGCACAACTTTTTGACAAGGTAATTGTCGCCGTCTTGACGAACAGCTCAAAAACACCTGTTTTTACCGTAAGCGAGAGAATCGAGCTTTTAAAAACAGCAACGGCGGATTATTCAAACGTTGAGGTTTGTTCTTTTTCGGGACTTTTGGTTGATTTTCTGCGTAAGATTGACGTAAAGGTCGTGATAAAGGGAATCCGTGCGGTATCTGATTTTGAGTACGAATTTCAGATGGCTCTTACCAACAAGGCGCTCTATCCCGAGCTTGAAACGCTTTTTATGCATTCGAGCCAAGAGTATATGTTTTTAAGTTCAAGCGTGGTCAGAGAGGTTGCCAAATACGGGGGTTCGCTGACGGGTCTTGTGCCCGAGGAACTTATACCAATTGTTGAAAAACGCTGTTTTGAGGGTTGATGTACCGCAAATAAATCAACATAATCTATTGGGAAAAAGGTTTTGCCGCACGGCGAGGCCGGCGCGGAAAACGCCGTTTGATTTTATGATACAAATATTTTAGGAGGAAACGATAATGGATGGATTAGAATTATTGGATGAATTGGAAGAGGTAGTAGCCCAGGGTGCAAACGTTCCTTTTTCGGGTCGTTGTATATTAGAGAGAGATGAGCTTATGGACCTTATCCAAGAGCTTAAGCTTAAGCTTCCCGATGACTTGAAACAGGCAAAATGGATAAAGAGCGAAAGACAGCGGATTCTGCAGGAGGCTCAGGCAGAGGCCGATGAGATTATTAAGGCTGCAAACGAAAAAGGAATCTCGATGATTAACGAACACGAGATTACTCAACAGGCAGTTGAAAAAGCACATCAGATTATAGATAAGGCAAACGCCGAGGCTCAGGCAATACAGGATTCGGCATATAACTATGCTGATGACCTGCTCGAAACTGTTGAAAAAGTAAGCGTTTCCTCTATGAAGGAATTGGAACAGTGTATCGCCATTGTTCGCAGCAACAGGTCGGAAATGCGCAGCAACAGCAATACTCCCGCGCCTGTGCCAAATGTTCCCGATGCTGTGCCGAGTGATGAGGAATAATATGTACGGTTGTTTAAAACTGTGTCATAAACTATGATTTTGAATACGCAAGCATACCGCTCTTTTAAAAAAGATGAGGTATGCTTTTTGTTCGTTGAATATAAATTAAATATAAAATATAAGGAAGTGTTGTTATGGAAACCATTCAAAGCTATAAATGTCCGTGCTGCGGTGCGGCGCTTGCCTATGACGGAAACTCCGACAGTCTGCATTGCTCGTCCTGCGGCAATGACTTTTCTGTCGAAAACCTGCGCCAGCTCAGCGAGGCAGAGAGCGAAACGAGCGGCGGCTCGGTTTATAACTGGGAAGAATATACGCCGAGGGAATTCGGCGAAGCCGAGGATATTGACCTTTCGGGATATTCGTGTCCGTCATGCGGTGCCGAGGTCAGCGGTGACGGCAATCTGGGCGCTTGTGTTTGTCCGTATTGCGGCAACGCGGTAATAATCAAAAAACAGTTTGACGGAGCATTGCGTCCCGATTTGGTTATTCCGTTTCGCTTGGACAAAAAGGCGGCAATGCAAAAATTCGAGGAATCGTGCAGCAAAGCTCCGTTCCTGCCGAATCTGTTCAAGGATAAAAAACGTATAGCCGAGATGAGCGGTATATATGTTCCGTTTTGGCTGTTTGACTGTGATTGTCACGCTCATATTTTGTATGACGCAAAGTATATAACTACGTGGAGCGATTCGGATTATGATTATACCAAAACCGATTATTATCGGCTCTCTCGCGCAGGCTCGGTAAGTTTTAACAATATCCCCGTTGACGGGTCAAAAAAGGCGGATAATACATATATGGAGGCGGTCGAGCCGTTCGATTGTTCGGCGGCAAAGGAGTTTAACCCGGCGTATCTTTCGGGATTTCTCGCAGATAAGTATGATGTGACCGCCGAGGAATGTACCGATCGTGCCAACGAGAGAGTTAAGAACAGCACCGAAGAAGTTTTTGCCTCGACAACATCGGGGTATTCATCGGTCCATCCCGTACAGTCAAATATTAACTTTGAAAACGGTAAGGTAAGATATTCATTGCTTCCGGTATGGATGCTCAATATAAAATACCTCGACAAGATGTATAACTTTGCGATTAACGGACAAACGGGAAAGGTTGTCGGCGAATATCCCGTTGATAAACGCAAAAAATGGATGTATTTTGCCAAGGCATTCGGCATTACGCTTGCGGTATGTTCGGCCATCGGCTATACCATTCTCAAGTTTTTATAGGAGGTATTTTTGTATGAATAGACTTTTAGGAATTAAAAAGCGGTGCGTTGCCGGTCTTGCCGCGTTGTTTGTTATTATGATAACCATGGTCTCGGTCAACGCGTCATACGAATGGTGCGAGCTTATGCTCGATGATGCAGGCGTTGTAACAGAGGAAGAAGCGGTCGAGATAGGAAACAGGCTTTCGGAAATTTCGGAAAGATACCAAATGGCGGTTGTGATAAAGACAGAGCCGTATCTGTCGGGTGAATCACCCGAACAGATGGCGGACGATATACTCGATTCGTATCTGGACGAAAGCCCGTTCGGCGGTATATCTCTGTACATATGTCTCGATAACGGAAATTCGGAACGCAGGTATCATTTCTCAACGGTACGCGACGGCAGGCTCGCGATAAACGACCGCGGACTTTCATATCTCGAAGATAGAGTAGTACCGTATTTGAGAGACAGTGATTTTGTAGGTGCGTTTAACGAATTTGCGGATGCGACCGAAGAACTGTATGAACTTTATGAGAACGGCGAGCCGTACAACAAAATTCCGACCGTGACGCTTGTGTTGGTATGGGGCGGCGTTATAGCGGTAACATTGCTGATTTCAATATCGATGCTTTCGGCAAAGATGAAAAAGATGAAAACCGCGGTACACAGAAATTATGCACGTGAATATATGAAAAAAGACAGTCTGAACATAACCTCGTCAAATGATATATTCTTATACAGCGTGGTAACCCAGACGGCTATTGCAAAGGATGATTCGGGTGACCACACAAGCTCATCGGGCGAAACCCACGGCGGCACGGGCGGAAGTTTTTAACCGATGCCGGCTCGATGCGGCTGTAATTGCTTAAAGCAAAACAGACGGTTGTAAAATCAATATTTTCGGACTTTTACAATCGGTTATAATAAATTGAATTAAAAGGAGAGATTTTTATGGGACTTATTAAGGCGGCGGCAGGAGCACTCGGCGGCGGTCTTGCCGACCAATGGAGAGAATATTTTTACTGTGACAGTTTGGATGCGGAAATTCTTGTTGCAAAGGGCGAAAAGCGCGTAAGCGGAAGAAGCTCGAACAAAAAGGGTGATGAAAACATTATTTCAAACGGCTCTGTTATCGCGGTGAACGAGGGTCAGTGTATGATTATCGTTGAACAGGGTAAGATTGTCGACGTTTGCGCCGAGCCGGGCGAGTTTACATATGACAGCTCAACCGAACCGAGCATATTCTACGGACCTCTCGGCGAGAATATCAAAAAGAGCTTTGCTCAATTCGGACGGCGTTTTACCTTCGGCGGAGATACGGCAAAGGATCAGAGAGTTTATTTTGTCAATACAAAAGAAATCACGGGTAACAAGTTCGGTACGCCAAGCCCGATTCCGTTCCGTGTGATTGTTGACGAAAATCTCGGATATAAGCTGTCGGTTGATTTGAGATGCAGCGGTATCTATTCATACAAAATTGTTGACCCCGTTTTGTTCTATACAAACGTTTGTGCGAATGTGACAGACGTGTACGAGCGCTCGAATATAGAGGATAATTTGAGGGGCGAGTTGCTTAACGCGCTTCAGCCGGCGCTGGCGAATATTTCGGCTCAAAAAATAATGTATTATGAAATCCCGGCGCATACAAAAGAGGTGTCAGAGGCGCTTGAAACCGAGCTTGCCGCACAGTGGCGCGGCGAGAGAGGTATCGAGATATTTACGCTTAGCTTTAACACCGTTTCGATTCCCGAGGACCAGCGCAAAAAGCTGACCGAGTGGGAAGAAAACGCAATGACAACAAATTCGAACACTGCGGCGGCAAGGCTTGTCGGCGGTCAGGTCGAAGCGATGAAGGCCGCGGCGTCAAACACGGGCGGTATGGGTGCAATGGGCGGCTTTTTCGGTATGAATATGGCACAGAACGCAGGCGGCGCGTCTGCTGCCGAGCTTTTCCAAATGGGTCAGAACCAAAACGCTCAAAACTCACAAGGCGCCCAGAATTCAGCAGAACAAGGCTGGACTTGTTCTTGCGGTCACGGCGGCAATGTCGGAAAGTTCTGTACGGATTGCGGCGCACCAAAGCCGCAGACGGCAAGCGGTTGGACCTGTTCGTGCGGAGCGGAAAATACGGGAAAGTTCTGTCAGAATTGCGGCAAACCAAAGCCGCAGGCGGCAGTATATAAGTGCGACAAGTGCGGTTGGCAGCCCGACGACCCGACAAATCCGCCTAAGTTCTGTCCTCAATGCGGTGACCGCTTTGACGACAACGACAATTGCAATTAATCGAATTGATGTACAAAATGCGTGTTCCGTTTTCGGGAACACGCATTTTGCGGATTTATAACATAATTTCTATTTTTTTTTCAAATCTTTACGGTCATTCATTGCTTTCTTTGTATTTTGTCGGCGAACAGCCAAATGTTTTTTTGAAAATCCTGCTGAAGTACAGAGGGTCGGAAAATCCGGTCATAAAAGCTATTTCGGAAATATTCAATTGTGTGTTTTTTAAGAGATAGCGTGACCTGTCAAGACGGAGTTTTGTTTGGTATCTGTGCGGTGGAAGTCCCGTTACTTCTTTGAACAGATGTTCAAACCTGCCTCGGCTCAGACCGAGCATAGACGCTGTTTTTTCGGCATCGTATTTTTTTGTGAGGTCTTCTCGCATTTGCTCGATTGCATTATAAATAAGGGCGGACTTGTCAGATGAATTTATCCCCTGTTCCGAGACTGTAATGCGTGAAATATATCCCAACAGTTCAAGAAGTTTTCCCTCACAGACGGTCTGATAACAATAATTTTTTAGCGTTGTTTCACGTATAATATCATCAAAGAGCCTGATAATGTTTTCGTTCCGTCCGATATTATATATTGACTTTACCCATAGGTTAAGCTTTTGCATTATTTCTTCCGCACCTATTCCGGCAAAATGCAGCCAATAGCTTTGAGTGAAAGGCGGACAAAACCTATAATGCTGTCTTTCGTATGGCTTATAAATTTTAATTTGTCCTTGTTCAAGAATGATTTCATTATCATCTTCAATCAAGACACCTTTGCCTTGCGCTATATATAAAATATGAAAGTCAACCCTCCCCCCGGAACGCAAAAGAGGGTATCCGTTTCCGTTGTGATTTTGCTTTCCACAGCTGTTAATATGTAAATATTTGGTGGATTTAAAGTTCGTTTTATCATGAAAATTTTTTTCTTTCTCAAACATTTTCTTATCTCCCGAGATGATTTTTATAATTATATCACATATAAAAATTATTTTCAATATCAAAATTGCTTATGCAGCAAAATCGTCCATATAATAACTTGTTTTATCTATTGTACTTAAACGAAAATCGTCTTATAATTTAAATGTAAATCAACAGAGATGCCATTCTCTGTATCAATGTGCATGAAAGGATTGTGTAATTATGAAAAAGTTTGCTTTTATAGGGGCGGGAAGCCTGCAATTCACAAGCAGCTGTGTAAGAGATTTGCTGACATTTTCCGCATTTGAGGAGTGCGAGTTTGCGCTTATGGACATCAATGCGGATAACCTTGCGAACATCGCAAAAGTCGTGAACACCATTGTCGAAAAAATGAATAAACCAAAATGTATCGTCACAACCACTATGGACAGAGCTGAGGCTCTCAAAGGAGCCGATGGTGTGCTTTGTACGGTCTTTAACGGAGATATTGATACTTGGCGTTATGAGATAGAAATTCCAAAAAAGTACGGCGTAAGCATAAATGTCGGTGATACGCGTTCGGTATCGGGGATATTTCGCGCACTTCGCAACATTCCGCTTATGCTCGATATTTGTCGGGATATCGAAAAGTATTGTCCGAATGCGGTATTTTTAAACTATACAAACCCCATGTCGATGCTTTGCGGTGCGATGCAAAAATATGCAAATATCGAAGTTACCGGTTTATGCCACAGCGTTCAGGGAACGGTAAAACACCTTCTCTCTCGCTGGCTTGAAATTCCGTATGAAGAGATCACATATAAGTGTATGGGTGTAAATCACCAGGCGTTCTATACTGTGCTTGAACACAACGGCGAGGACTTATATCCAAAACTCAGAAAGCTTATGGAAAATCCGAAAATTTTAAGCGAAGAACAGGTTCGCAATGAAATGTTTTTAAAACTCGGCTATTATGTAACGGAATCGAGCGGACATAATTCGGAATATAATCAGTGGTTCAGAAAAAGACCCGATTTAATAGAGAAATACTGTACTCACGGAACAGGCGACAATCCGGGTAAGTATGCTTATTCTCTTGAAATCAGGCGCGACAGAAAGGCAAATACAAAAAAGCAGTATGATGAGTGGCTGGATAAAGAGTTTGATAAGAACAAGAGCGTTGAATATGCGGCAGATATCTTTAACGCAAGAATCGGTGACGGAAAACCGTTTATCTTTAACGGAAACGTTTTGAACCACGGTTCTATTCCGAATCTGCCTTATGACGCTTGTGTTGAGGTTCCCGTTGTTGCCGATAGAATGGGTATGAAAACCACAATCGCGGGGCCTCTGCCCGAACATCTTGCGATTTTGGTCAACACAACGGCAAGAATAGAAAGTCTTGTTGTAGAGGCCGCAATGCAAAAGAGTAAGGAAATGGTGTATCACGCCGTATATATGGATCCGCTCTGTTCTGCCGTGTGTTCGCTTGACGAAATTAAAAATATGTGCGATGAGATTTTTGAAAAAAACACCGATTATTTGGGCGATTATAAATAAGGCGAAAGGTTTCGCGATGATGTTTATGGCCTATATCTAAAATACAAAATGCGTGTTCCGTTTTCGGGAACACGCATTTTTAATCATAAACACAATTGTTGTTTTTAAAAATAATAAATATCAAGTTTTTCAGCAGCTTAAAAAGTCGCTCAATAATAAAAATATGGTTAATGAGAAATTTGCTCTTATGAGTATCTTGTGTTCTTTCGAAATATTGTCGGAGTCGTTTTGCAAATCTTGCTGAATTGTCTGTTAAACGAAGAAAGAGAGTCAAATCCACATTCTTCGGATATGTTCAAAACGGTCATATCCGTATTTTCAAGAAGATTTTTTGCCGCAGATATCCGTATATAACATATGTATTCATACGGCGACATACCTGTGGCAATGTGAAAGCTGCGACGTAAGCTTGACTCACTTAAATGTACTACCTCAGCCAATCTCGGAATCGAAATATTTTCGGAAAAGTGCAAAGCTATATATTCGACAGCCGGAAGAATTATTTGCTTTGACTTTTCGTCAAAACATTCATCGGTTGATGAAATATGCCGATGCATCATTTTTGCAAATGCAGTACAAAGACTTATATATAATTCTGTATCGGATTTGTTTTCTTTTCTGGGGGTGGCTTGCGGTATACCCGCATTTGTTACGGCGCATTGAGTTAAAGCGGTTTTATCTCGGATATATATGTTTCAAAAACAGTATCGCCGACAATAAGATTCAACTTTTTGCCTTTGAGATATACGGTGTTGCCGACCGCAACGCCGTGGTCGGATTCATAGCCGTTGGTTTTTACGCGTATTTGTATGCGTGAACGGTCGGGTGTGCCGTCAATGCCATAAATATCCGCGCTTACGACCTCGCCGAGGTTTTCGCCGGTATCACCGTCCGCACACTTTGACTTTGCCGAAACAGAGTCGGCAAGCTCACTCGGCGCGCTGTCACAGATATACACAAATTCATAACTTTGATATTTTTCACTGCTGCCCCACGTAAGCTTATATAAAAGTGAGATAAGGCTTAAAAATATCAGAGCAATAAGTAGAATATCTATTATATTAAATTTTTTTACCGCGGATTTAATATTTTTTTTTGCAGTATTGAGCTTTTCACGCATAAATTTCACCGACCTTTTAAGGATATTATAATTCATTTCCGCACATAATACAAGAAAAATTTATGTTACATTTACATAACAAACATAATTTTTTTTGAAAAATAGCTTGGATATTGTAAAACGTCCGTTTGATTCGGGCGTTTTTTTGACCTATATGTCATAATTTGTATACGGAAATATTTTGCAATTTCCGTATAACTTGTGTTATAATAAAAATGTAATTTACAAAATATGTAAAATTTATTGTACAAGGTGCGATAAATCAAATAAAAGATAAAATAACATAAAACGAGAGGAGAACAAATTATGATAACGGAATACAGAAAGAGTCCGGCGGTGAGAGAGATGGAGCGGCGCAGCCCTGCGTCTGAGGCGGCATTGGCAGGATTGAGTACGAACTTTACAAAATGCGGCGAGGTAAGAACGATACCGATAAAAAATATCGTTCCGAATCCGCACCAGCCGCGCAGAGAGTTTGATAAAGCGGCTCTTCAGGATTTGGCGATTTCCATAATGGAATACGGACTTATGCAGCCGATAACGGTCAGACAGACGGGCGCATTCGATTATGAGTTAATAGCCGGTGAGCGGCGGCTTACCGCTTGCAAAAACTTGGGAATGACATATATCCCGGCGATAGTGATGCGTGTTGATGACACCGACAGCGCGATTTTGGCTTTGGTTGAGAATATACAGAGAGAAAATCTGAATTACATCGAGGAGGCAGAGGCGTATTGCACGCTGCTTACCGAACACGACTTGACGCAAGAGGAGCTTGCGGACAAGCTCGGCAAAGGACAGTCAACGATTGCGAATAAAATACGAATCTTAAAACTTTCGCCCGAGATAAGACAAATATTGACGGAAAATTCTCTGACCGAGCGGCACGCGAGGGCGCTGCTCAGGTTGTCCGAGGAAAAGCAAAGACTTCGTGTGGCAAAGCTGATAGCCGAGAGAGGGCTGAATGTTGCGAAAACAGAAGAGTTGGTTGATAAACTTTTGAGAGGTCCCGAAAGACCGTATCCCGAACCAAAGACAATGCGGCTTTTTAAGGATTTGAGAATCTTTACCAACACAATAAAACAGGCGGTGGATATGATGAAAAGGTCGGGGATTGAGGCAACAGCGAAAAAACGTGAGAGCGATGACAAGATAGAGTATACTATAGTTATCCCCAAAAACACCGGTAAGCCCATGATTAAAGCAGAGTCGGTGCGCATATAACATTAGTACGGCGCGCCCGTACAGGCGGCAATCGGCTGCAAGCTTTGCTCTGATTTAAATTTACATCATAAAATCTGCGGCAGGACATTTTTGTTATATCCGTGCCGCAGATTTCCGCTTGTTTAGCGGCGGCGTTTTTTGGACGTTGCGTTTACACCGAGAATTCCGCCCGCCGCGCCGCAGCCGATACAGATTGCGGCGGCAACGGCTGAACCCGAATCAAAGCTTATTCCACCCCTGGCAAGACAACTTGTCAAAAATAAAACGGCGGTATAGCATAATCCGTACAACGCACCGTTTAAGATGCCGCGGTTGCCGCTCTTTTTTGCGCCGCGGAATCCGCAAAAGCCGATGCATATGTAAGTGATAACGTTCACAATAAGACAGGTCACGGCTCGCGGCAGGGCGACCGCTGCCGAAATCCACGCCGCAATAAAGAGCAGGACAATGGTAAGCGCAAAGCCGAAAAAAATGTTTTTTGCCGCAAATATAAGGTCAAACGGTTCATTATAAGAAGTTTTTTCGCCGGGCATAAAAATTCTCCATTCCGCCGCTCTGCGTCGGCACAAATAGTAATAAATTCCTCTTATCCGCAGAGCAATAAATGATAAGAGATTTTCGCCTATACGCTTTTCCGTGCGAAGGATAAGCGCTCGGGTAATCGGTTTTGTACAGATATATGCGTTTTATAAGTAAATTATGCCAAACTTTTATATTATTAATAAGGCGATTTGACCGAAATGTTATTTTTTTATTAATTTTTGAGGTTTTTTTAAATTTTATGGTTGAATTATTAAGACAGTTATGGTATAGTATATTATAGACAGATATATAAAATCAAGATTGCTTATGTGGTTTACAAAGTACAGTTTTAAAAGGGCGGTTTGATACCTGTCCGATAATAATGTTTTTCAGGAGGAAAACGGAATGAAAGATTTTAAAAAACATAATTTTAAGAAAAAGAACACGATAAAAGCAAGAGTATTGTCGGCGGTTACTTGCACGGCTCTGTTGCTTTCGGCAACGGCTTTGCCCGTTTCGGCGGCAGGATTTTCCGACGTTGATTCCGATGCGACCGTTTCGTGGGCAAAAGCGTCTATTGACAAGATGACGGACGCAGGGTACATAAAAGGCTATGAGGACGGAACATTCCGTCCGCAAAAATCGATAAGCAAAATCGAATGCCTTATCCTTATGTCGAGAATGCTCGGATATGAGGACAAAAAGTTTGCCGATGTTGCATCGGCGGCAAAAGACGCGTATAAGACAACCGCGGCAAAATATAACTCGACATATTCGGGCGAACTGAGCTATCTTTTGTACACGGGCGTGCTTAAAGAAGATGACCTCGTTGATTATGCATCGTCCGCAAATGCAAATGTACAGCTTTTGAGATACCAGGCGGCAATGCTTATGGCAAAGCTTTTGGGATCGGATTCAGAGGCAAAGGCATATTCGGTATCAACGCCGTCATATGCCGATGACGCGTCCATACCCTCGGCGGCAAAAAACTATGTTGAGTATGTAAGCGCAAACAGCATTATGAACGGTATGGATAAGACCGCGGACGGCAAGGCACAGTTCTCGCCGATGACAACGCTTACCAGAGCGCAAATGGCAACCCTGCTTGCAAGAATGATGGACAAGCTTAATACATCATATACAGGCGGCACGGTTGAAAGCGCATCATCGTCAAGCATCACGGTTGACGGTACTAAGATAGGTATTTCGAACGACACCGTTGTATTTATTGACGGAAAATCAGCAAAAGCGTCATCGATTTCTGAGGGTTACACCCTTTCGGCACTTGTTGCCAACGGAAAGGCATATGTCATTGACGCAGCCGAGCCGCAGGAAGAAATTACGCTCTATGGCGTTGTTGTACGCAAGAGCGAAAGCGGTGACGGGCAAAAGATAACCATTGCGGACTATGAGAATCAGGACAATACGGCAACATACACACTCAGAGATGATTGCGGCGTATATGTCAAAGGTGCAAAGGGTTCACTCGGTGATATTATGGCTAATGACTTTATAAAGCTCGTCCTTTCGGGTAGCAAAGTAAAGACCATCGAAACAGCCGATAAGAATATTGAGATAAAGGGTACGATTGTTTCAACAGAATATGATGATAATGACAACGTATATCTGAATATCAAGAATGATGAAACGGGCAAAGAGGAACAATACACCGTATCGCGCAAAGGCGCAAGCGTTACGCGTGACGGTGATGATGCAGAGTTCTCGGATCTCGCCGCGGGCGACACTGTTACCGTTAAACTGGTATACGGAAAGGTTTCAAGCGTGACGGCAACGGGCAAGACCGAATCATTTACCGGTCTGCTTAAAGAAATAATTATTTCAAGCAACCCGGCAATAACCGTAACGATTGACGGTAAGGATTATACCTATAAAATAAGCGCAAAGGCAAAGATTTATATTGCCGATAAAGAATCGACAATTTATGATTTAAGACCGAATGTAACCGTCAGCGGTAAGCTCGACAGCGAGGCTGTTAAGTCATTGTCAACATCAACTGTTCCGCTTAACGAAAAGGGCGAGCTGACCGGTACGGCGACAGGCAAAAACACAACATATAAAGTCATTAACGTACAGGACGAATCGGGTAATACCTATAGCGTATACTATAATAACAACACCAAATTCTTTACAAGCAACGGTTCAACCGCATCGGTTAAGAATATATCCGACGGAACAAGCCTTTCTATAACGGGCGGCAGCAAAAACGGTGTGTTTGAGGCAACGATTATCATTATAAAATAATAGCGTTTGTGATTTAAACCAAGCGTAAATTTAAAGCCTATGGACTTTTAAATGTCCATAGGCTTTTGTAGTGTGATTTGGGTTAAAACCGTTGGGTTTTATTCTTTGTAATTGGATTATTTTATAAAAGTATTTGTGTCGGTTTTATTAAAGCCCTGTCGCAAACTCATCAATTAAATATCTGCCGTCCTGCTGCTTTAATATCATATAAAACGATGTTTCGGTTTGGCTTGAGTCAAAGACGGAATTTTCATCGGGCGTCATTTGTACGTTTACCTGTGCGACCCATTCGCCGTTGGTAAAGCCTCTTTCGGCTAAATTATCAACTGTGCCTATGCTTAAAGGCGTTGCTTTTTTCATACCGAAAACATAATCGTCACCAAAGAAATTGTCTACACAGTTTTGAGTGCAGTATCTTTTCATATTCCCGAAATCACCGTTACTAAATAAATAAAAGAATTGGTCTACTGTATATTCGGGTGTTGTGTTATCATATTGGCTTGTTTTTATAACCGTTTGCTGATTACTTGTTATTTCAATGATATTTCCGTTTTTGTCAAAGATAGTGTAACCTACATTATTTACTCTGTTGTTCGTATCGAATTCCATCATTGGCTCCATTAGAGAATACGGAACATAAGTTAAGTTATCCTTTAAGATAGGAGATGTTTTAATCGAACGGAAAAAAATATTGGGGGTTCCGTGTGGGTCGATAATAAAGTCCGGTTTTCCTATCTCAAATGAAAACTCTATATCTGCAATACCCATCGTTTCTGTTATGACATCTGCTAAATGTACTTCTATTTTCCCGTTATCCCAAGTTATATAGCTTCCGGTATGATTTAAAGTTCCGATATTGGTAAGTGTTTCTCTTAATGGCAAATATACCTCTCCGTTTTCGATAAAAGGCTTATTCGTGAGTTCAATTTTTTCGCCGTTATTCAGTATTTCAATAGTGTAATCATCAGTCGTCAAATCTGATAATACGCCGCTTGCAAAAACCATTGTCGAAAGCATAAAAACTGCAATAACAGCGGATATTGCCGACATAAACTTGCTTGTTGTCTTTTTGTTCTTAATCATAATAAATCTCCTTTTCAGAATTTTTTTGCTGCTTGCCATTTGCGTGGTAAGCGGAAGCTGTTTTGATTTACCCGTCGGAAGCAGGGATAAAATTGTATTGATATAGCTCATTTCCTCGCTGTCCGACATATTTTTTGTAACCGCAATATCACAGGATATTTCGCACTCTGTTGCAATTTGCCTTGTGACATACCAAATAACAGGGTTAAACCAATGCACACATTTTACAAACTCGGCAAAACATTTATATAAAATATCGCGCCGTTTAAAATGCGTCATTTCGTGGCAAAGTATGTTATGCAGCTGTTCGTCCGAAAGCTTGGCTTTCGGTAAAATCAGCGTGGGTTTGATTACGCCCGTCATAAACGGTGATGCGATACTTTCCCACACACGAACATTGATTTTTCGATTGGTATATTCACCGATTTCGGATAAGGATATAATTTCACCGTTTTTACGTATTTTTACATTAAGACTTATATACCGCGCAATATTCAAAAGAATTAAAAGCATCGCGCCGATAAGCCATAACCATGCCAATATGCTTACTCGGTTGTACACTATCCTATTCCATATACCGAAAACTTTTTGTAAAACCTGCGGTTTTTGAGCCGTGTCCGTTTGTATGACATTTTCGACAGTTTCGGGCTGATTGCCGACAGATGTTTGCTGTGCCGTTTGTTCTGTTTGTGCCGTTTGTGTTATAATACTCGGTGCGGTGGTTGGGTTTATGTTAAAACGCACCGGTATCAGCATTACAAAAAGCACGCATAGCCATATGTAATAATGCCACGAATACCCGAAAATCTTTTTTGTTATCGGGCGAAATAGGCTTATAATGCCGGTGAGTACAGAACCGACAAGGGACATAATCAAAATTGCTTTAAAAATTTCGCCAATCAAATTCAGCCCTCCTTATCCTCAAAAATCGCTTTCAGCTCTCGTATGTCTTTATCCGAGAATTCTTCCTCTTCAAAAAGTGCGGTAACCAAATTTCCTGCCGACCCGTCAAACAGATTTTTTATAAGACTTTTTACTTGTGTTTTTTTATACTCTTTTGCTGTTAAAATCGGTGTGTAATAAAGCGACTTGCCGATTTTCTTTGCGGATATTGCCCCCTTTTCCGTAAGCCTTACGAGAAAGGTGGCAATGGTTGTACGCTTCCAGCCTTTTTCTTTCACCGCCTCACTGATTGTTGTTGAGTTTATCGGCATACCCGCGCGCCAAATAACTTTCATTATTTCCAGCTCGGATTCACCTATGTTGATATTTCCTGTCGACATTGAAACACCTCCGTTTATATTATCTACTCTTGTAGACGATATAATTCTAACACGGTAGAAAGAATTTGTCAAGACATTTTTTTAACTTCGTAAACAGTGCCTAAAAAATGCGGAACAAAATTGTGCGAAAGAAATAAAAATCGGGGACGATGTATTATCGTCCCCGATGCGTGTTGAAAAACCCCGCAAAGACAAGATTTTAAAGGGGTGCAATTCTTTTATCCGAGTTCGACAAAGCGGAAAGATGGATGGCATCGGGATTCGGCATCATCAATGAACCGCTTTTATATTTTAACAAAAATCAATCTTTTATAAGCGTTAAATGCTTATCTTCCAATCTGTATACATCATCACAAATCGCCGCTATCGCATCATCATGGGTTACAAGAATACAAATTTTGTCTTTTGAAAAGTTTTGTATCATTTCAGAAAACAATTTAACCGATTCCGAATCAAGATTAGCCGTGGGTTCGTCAAAGACCATTACGGATGTTTCGGCATATAAGGCTCGTGCGATTGCAATTCGCTGTCTTTGACCCATTGATAAATTATTTCCGCCCTCGCTGATATTTTCGTTTTCTTTTAAATCAAAACCTGATACCAATCTGTCAATATTAGCAGCCTTGCACACCCTTTCAAACTTGTCTTTATCAAAAGGAGTATTCATACATATGTTATCCTTGACAGTACCGCAAAATACGAAATTATCGCTCGGAACATAAGAAATAATCCTTTCATAATTATAATAATTTTTTAGGTCATTTTCATTTCGTATCTTTATCATACCGTCCTTTACAGGTGTATAAAGCCCAAGTATCAACTTTATCAACGTGCTTTTTCCGTTGCCGCTTTTTCCGATAATTCCTGATATTTTCCCTTTAGAGAACGTTGCGTTAATATCATCCAATATTATTTTTTCTTTACTGTACCCAAAGGAAAGGTGTTTAAGTTCAATGCAATCCGGATATAATTTTGCCCCGTTCGGGATTTCGACCGTATCACGGTTTTGCATTTCTTCAATCTCACGAATGCGCGTTACGCTGTTAATTGTTTTATTATATACCGCAATCATTTTCGGTGCCTCTATCAAGGGCAGCATAATATAATTGCTGAGCTGTATCATGGCAACCAAATCACCTACCGTATTCTCGCCCGTTTTTACGAAATACGCACCTACCGCGCTGGTAATGATAAAGATTCCGAAACTCATCAGACTGTTTAAAAATCCGAAATTTCCCTCTAAAAACGAAAGTTTTACTTTGCTCGCGGTTTTCTTGTCATAAAGAGTACATGAGTGTTCGCCAACGGCTTTTCCCATAGAATACACTTGATACAGCGGCAATAGCGTCAATAACTCTTGCATATAACTTCTGTTGGTATCCTCATTTTTTGAATCGACTTCCGCCGCCTTTTGCAGTTTGGGTGAAAAAGCCGATATAAGCATAGTCAGCACCGGGATAACTATCAAAAAAATCAATGTAATTTTCCAGTTCAGTATGAACAACGAAACAAGCGCAAGCAAAGATGTAAAGATAACTCCGCTCATTTGACCGAATAATTGTATGTAAAAGTCAGAAACTTCTGCCACGTCACTTGTGAGCCTGTTCTGTATTTCACCGCTGTGCATTTTATTGAGTTTAAGCAAGTGCTTTTTAATTATTTGCTCAATTAAATAAACTCGCAATCCCTTTTCGGTTTTACTATAGCTGTAACCCTCCAATACCGATGAAGCGATTTGAGTTAATGCAAACACAACTATTACAGAAAGAGAAAATATTGTCATTTGCAGAAATGTCAGCGAATTTTCGCCCGTTGCTATATCCATATATCCTTTGAATATCATGGAAATACCGATATTGCATAAACTCGATACCAAACATACCAACGGAATAATACACAAGATATTTAAACTATACTTTGATTGATGCACAAGCCAACGAAAATTACTTGTTTTTTTCATACAAACACCTCTCCGATTTTAGCGTTAAATTTGATAGAGTAAAAATTTTGTATGATCATCTTATCATATATGTGCGGCGATGTCAATGATTGAACGATAAACTTTGTAAACAGTGCCTAAAAAATGCGGAACAAAATTGTGCGAAAGAAATAAAAATCGGGGACGATGTATTATCGTCCCCGATAGGATTTATAATGTAAATAGCTTTATTAAAAACCCGATATACTATTTTTCGAAATCTTTTGCAAGCTCGGCGGCGAGAGCGTCAATTTGAGCGCGGTTGTCGTCCGAGAGTGCCGATTTTATTATAACCGTATTTTCGGCAAACTTTATATTTTTGCAATCTTCAAGCATCTTGCGCATAACCTTTGCCGCGGTGGGCGCCCAGCTTCCGTTTTCGACAAATGCGATGGTGCGGTTGCTGAAATTCCGCTCGGTAAGATGATTTATGAATTCGCGCATAAACGGGAAGATGTCCGCATTGTATGTGGTCGTTGCGAGAACAAGAGTTCCGTAACGGAAAGCGTCTTCGACCGCCTCGGCCATATCATCACGCGCAAGGTCGGTAACGGCGACTTTAGGACATCCCGCATCGTTGAGCTTTTGTGCAAGCAGCTCAACGGCGGCCTTTGTGTGACCGTAAACAGAAGTGTACGCAATAACGACGCCTTCGCTCTCTGTTCCGTATGACGACCAAGTGTTATACAAGCCGAGATAATAGTCTAAGTTTTCCTTTAAAATAGGTCCGTGCAGAGGACAGATAGTTTGTATCTCAAGCGCGGCGGCTTTTTTCAAAACATTTTGAACCTGTGCGCCGTACTTTCCGACAATGCCGAAATAGTATCTGCGTGCCTCACACGCCCAATCCTCATCAGCGTCAAGCGCGCCGAATTTTCCGAATCCGTCAGCCGAGAACAAAACCTTGTCGCGGCTGTCATAGGTCATAATTACCTCGGGCCAGTGAACCATCGGAGCGGTTATAAACGTCAGAGTATGTTCGCCGAGTTCAAGAGTGTCACCCTCTTTTACAACGATTCTTCTGTCCGAAAAATCCGTGCCGAAAAAGTTTTTCATCATATTAAACGCCTGTGCCGATGCAACGATTTGCGCATCGGGGTACTTTTCGGCGAAAACGTCAATGTTTGCCGAATGGTCAGGTTCCATATGCTGTACAATGAGATAATCGGGGGTCTTATCGCCGAGAACATCGGCGAGGTTGCCGAGCCATTCATCTTTAAAGTTTGCGTCAACAGAATCCATTACGGCAATCTTTTTGTCAAGTATGACATATGAATTGTACGCCATTCCGTTTTCGACGATATATTGACCTTCGAAAAGGTCAATATCGCGGTCGTTTACGCCAACGTATTTAATATCGTTTGTTACAATTGTATCCATATACTTTTCTCCTTTTGTTTGAATTTATCCGAAAATTTCGGTATAATCAACGGTATCGAGCGAATCCGCCGAAAAATCCGCAAGCGGATTTTCTTTTGCCGCGCCGACCGCAAGAGCGGTCATGCCACCTGCCTTTGCCGCCTGTATTCCTGCGTCCGAATCCTCGACAACCATACAATACTTGGGTTCAATGCCGAGCTTTTTTGCCGCAACGAGAAATACCTCGGGGTCGGGCTTTGATTTGGTTGTATCAAGTCCGCAGCTCACCGCGTCCATATGCGGCAAAAGACCTGTCTTTTCCAATATAAGCGGCGCATTTTTGCTTGCCGAGCCGACCGCGGTCTTGATTCCGTGTTCTTTTATATAGTCGATAAAACGCATTGCCCCCGGAAGGATATCGTCTTTTGACAGTGTTGACAGCGATTCAACATAGATATTGTTCTTTCTCTCCGCCATTTCGAGCTTTTGCTCATCAGTGTATTTTTTATCGGTTTTTTCGAGAACAACCTCTAAAGACGCCATTCGGCTTACGCCGCGCTGGCGCACGTTGTCCGCCTCGGTGTACTCGGTTATGCCCTCGTCCTCGGCGAGCTTTTTCCACGCACGATAGTGCAATACGTCCGTTGATACGAGAACGCCGTCCAAATCAAATATAACAGCTTTTAACATTTTCTTTTCCTCCTGTCAGTTAAGTCCTATTGATTAATTTCGTTTACCTCGGCATTTTTGCCGCTTATCTTAACGTCATAGAGCTTTCCGCAAACGAGAACTTTAAAGTGCATTCCCGTCCAGCCTGTCGGCAAAGCGGGTTTAAATGACGGCTTTGTGTCTTTAACAGTCATTCCGGCAAAGCCTTTTATCGCAACAATCCATGCGCCGCCCTCTGATGCAGGGTGAGTTCCGCCGATATATTGCGGTCCAATCCATTCTTTTGAGCCGGGAACCAAGTCCGCGCTTGCCGACTTGATAAACAGAGGATATGCTGCGTCGGGGTTTTCAATATAGCATGACAAAAGCGAATACATACACGCCGAAAGCGATGAGCCGTGTTCGGTTCTCGGCTCGTAATAGCTCCAGTTCGCTTTCATTATATCCTCGCTGTAATCATCTTTGAACATACTGAGCATAGCAACAACATCGGCCTGTTTGAGAACCTGTGTGTCTGTAGCAACGCCGTATGCTCCGCCCCAATATTCGGTCGGGTCGAGAAGCCGTGACCGTACCTCGTCAACGCTTGTATCCTCAAGCGAGAAATATCCGTCAAACTGTTCGATTACACCGCTTTTTGAATCGGGCTGAGGAATATAGAGGTTTTTCGCCGAGTCGTCAAATATCGACTCGAGGGATTTAAGGTCATATTTTTTATCAAGTTCGTCATAGCAATCTTTATATTCGTTTTTGATTTCCGAAATAAATTCAACCGTTTTTTCGAAAACAAACTTTGCCATTCTGTTTGTGTATGCGTTGTTGTTCACTCTTTCGTGATATTCGTCCGGTCCGACAACATCATGTATTTCATACTTGTCTTTGTCGGCGTATTTCAAAAGCAAACAACGGTACATTCTTGCACACTCAACGGCAACCTCAGCCGCGCCTTCGGCAAGAATCGAGGTATCGCCGGTCGCGTCTATGTATTTCATTATTGCATAGACAACCGCCGCCGAAACGTGATATTGTTTATCGCGGAAGTATGTGCGCATCGGGCGCTTTGTGAACACGTCCGTTACGTTATAATCAGAGCAAGCCTCATATCCGCCCTCTTGGCTTTCCCACGCATAATATGCGCCGTTCAATCCGTATTCTTTTGCCTTTTGACGCGCACCGCCGATCGTGTCGATGCGGTATCTGATAAGGGTTTTTGCAACCTCGGGTTGGGTGTATGCAAAATAGTCAACCATAAACATTTCCGTATCCCAGAATACTGCGCCCTTATATACCTGTCCCGAAAGACCTCTCGCCGGGATTGACATACTTTTCATATTGCGCGGCCCTATACAGTTCATATGATAGAGCGCATAATTCAGTGCCTCGGCCGCCTGTTGAGCCTTTTCGTCACCATCTATCGTTACCTCTGAAACCGCCTGTATTTCATTCCATTTCTTAACGCTTTCATCGCGTGCTTCGTCAAATGTGATTGATGTTATGTCGCCGCTGCGCGGAAGAGTATCGACAGAGGTATAAATTTCGGCAACCTTTTCAATTGTGTACTTTTTGCCTGCATCCGTACGGAAAGAAATGTGGCCGAGAGCCGCCGTATCTGTTATTTCACAGCGCTTTTCGGCGTCAAAGTCAAAGCGTGTGTATTCGGTCGAGGTAACCTTTACCGAATTTTCAACGGTTGTACCGATTACGGTCTTTACGCCGTTTTCGCATTTGATGTCAAGCTTTGCAAAGTGAGGGCCGTTTATATCCCAAACATCGCCGTCTATACCGGTCACGATTTCTATATCACAGTCATAATCGGCGCTAACGCTGTACCGCATAGCGATAAGATGCTGGCGTTCCATATCCGCAAGGCGTTCGCTTTCAACCGTTATAAGACCTTTGTCGGTTTTCCAAACGGTTTTGCGGCTTTGCAAGCCGTTGTGATAGTCCAAGGTATGCGTATGTTCATACGGCTCGGAATCGGGGAGGGCATAAACACAGCCATCGGCTTTTATATATGTATACAAAACGTTCGGCGCGTTTATCGATTCGCGCCACGCATTGCCCACGCGGTCGTATATGCCTGCCATATTGATTGCCGGCATATTCTCTTTGGTGTATTCTTCCATAGTTCCGCGTACACCAAAGTATCCGTTTCCGTTCAGAAATTTGTTTCCGTACCAAGGAATTCTTTCTTTTTCAAATCCTGTTGAAATAATCTTTTGCATATCAAATCTCCTTATCTTTTATTTTGAATCCGTTAAGTCGTTGTTTGTATAAACCATCACTATATATTATAAAATTTAAACGCTGTTTTGTCAACAAAAAACGCAATAATTATTCGAAGAAATTTGCATATCGGAGCGGCGTGTGAATAAAAAATATCATAAATTGACAAAAAATCGAATATTTCATTGACAGAGCGGAAAAAACGGGTATAATAGGAGATGTAATTATTAATTTAAATAATGTTGAATTTAAGAATGTGAGGAATAAAAAGTGTTGGATTTATTGTTTAAAAGCGTTATAGATTCGGATAATGCGGCGGTCGTTATATGCGATTTGAATTCGATTATTGTATATATGAATCCTGCGGCGGTTAGCCGCTATCATAAGGACTTGACCGGTAAAAGCCTTAAAGATTGTCATAATGCAAAATCAAACGAAATGATTGACAAGGTTCTCGGGTGGTTCCAAAAAAGTCCCGAGAATAATATTATGTACACATATTATAATGAAAAAGAAAACAAAGATGTGTATATGGTCGCACTCAGAGATGCCGATAAGAACCTTATCGGGTATTATGAAAAACACGAATATCGAAACAGAGAAACGGCAAAGCCGTATATGGGCGTATGATGAGCGAGTAGAATAATATAAGATTTGTCTGTTCGGGTACCCTAAAAATGACGATAAAGCTTGGTTTAAAGAAATATTTTTTAGAAATTTTAATAAATTTCAAAAAAAGACTTGCAAATTGTTATTGTTTCTGTTATAATATCATAGTTAAGTAATTTTTTTATTGAAAATTTAAGGAGGTGTATCTGTATGGCAAAATGCGAAATTTGCGGAAAAGGCGTTACTTTCGGTATAAAGGTATCTCACTCTCACCGCAGAGCAAACAAAGCGTGGAAGCCTAACGTAAGAAGAGTTAAGGCTATCGTTAACGGCACTCCGACTAAGGTATATGCTTGCACAAGATGCTTGAGATCAGGTAAGGTTAACCGCGCCGTATAGTCATTTCTTTTGGGTATATGACATATTAAGTTAAGATTGGAATAAGCATACCCTTTGAGGGTATGCTTATTTAATGTAAAGATTTATTAAAACGGATGACACTATGAGGGGGCAATGATGATATGGATAACAAAACTTTAAAAACTCTTGAATTTGATAAGATTCTCGAACGGCTTTGCGAATTTGCGAAAAATGACGGAGCAAAAAAAATCGCTCTTGCGCTCGAACCTGTATCGGTGCGCCGTTCCGCCGAGCAAATGCTTGATGAAACGGATGCGGCGGTCACTTTGATTTTAAAGTACGGTTCGCCCGATATTTTATCGGTTTCAACGCCGAATGAGGCAATCAAACGCCTTTCGGTCGGCGGCGGTTTGTCTATGTCCGAGCTTTTGAATATAGCGCGCATTTTGAAATGCGCAAGGCTTTTAAAACGCTATACTGCGGAACAAACCGGGGTTTTGTTCGGATACATCGAAACGCTTTTCCCCGAAAAAAAGCTTGAAGAGAGGATTACATCATCAATTATATCCGAGGATGAAATGTCCGACAATGCCGGACCCGAGCTTGCGTCAATTCGGCGCAGGATAAAAAATGCCGGTGCGAAAATTCGGAATACCCTTGACGGAATGATACATTCTCAGTATTATCGCAAGCTCTTGCAAGACCCGATTGTCACGGTGCGTAACAATCGCTATGTTGTTCCCGTAAAGGCGGAACACCGCGGCGAGGTAAAGGGTATTGCACATGATATGTCCGCGTCGGGGTCAACGGTTTTTATCGAGCCCGAAAGTGTTGTCAACGCAAATAACGAGCTGCATGAGCTTGCTTTGCGCGAACAGGCGGAGATAGAAAAGATTTTGCTTGAAATTTCAAATGAGGCGGCGGAGATAACAGATGAATTGAGTATGGATTATGAAACCATAATTCATCTTGATTTTGTATTGGCAAAAGCAAAGCTTGCGCTTGAAATGAAGGCGGTTATGCCGCAGATAAGCGACAACGGCTTTATACACATAAAAAAGGGCAGGCATCCGCTTATTGACGCAAAAAAAGTTGTTCCGGTGGATATTGAGCTGGGCGGCGAGTTTGATACGCTTGTTATAACCGGCCCGAATACGGGCGGAAAAACGGTTACGCTCAAAACGATAGGACTGTTTTGCCTTATGGCACAGGCAGGGCTGCATATCCCTGCTGCGGACGGAAGTCATTTGCCGATATGCCCCGATATTTTTGCGGATATAGGCGATGAACAAAGCATAGAACAAAGCCTTTCGACATTTTCGTCACATATGAAAAAGATAGTCGAAATATCTCAAAGGGTGACGCCGGGGTGTCTGGTTCTGTTTGACGAGCTGGGCGCGGGAACAGACCCGGTTGAGGGTGCGGCGCTTGCAACGGCAATAATAGAGGATTTTCGGTCATCAGGCGCGATTATTGCTGCCACGACGCATTACAGCGAGCTTAAATTATATGCGTTATCGACCGTCGGGGTTGAAAACGCATCGTGTGAATTCGATGTGGCAACTTTAAGCCCGACATATCGGCTCTTGATAGGCGTTCCGGGACGAAGCAATGCGTTTGCCATTTCGGAAAAGCTCGGATTGAGCAAGAGAATCATCGACAGGTCAAAAGAGATGTTGTCAGAGGATAATATTGCGTTTGAAGATGTGCTGTCAAAACTTGAAGAAAACAGGGTATCGGCAGAGAAAAATTCGGAAGAGGCAGAGGATTTGCGCCGCGAAACGGAGCGGCTGAAAAAAGAGCTTGCCGCCGAGCGCGAGAAAATAGAAAAGCAAAAGGATAAAATTTATGACCGCGCAAGAGAAAAGGCAGAAAAGATAATTCAGCGCGCACAACAGGATATAGACAGACAAATAGAAGAAATAAAAGAGCTGAGAAAAAAGAATGATGATATGGAAACCTTGCGTCAAATGCAAGAGGTGCGCCGAGAGCTCGGGTTAAAGCTTAAAACGAATAAGCCGCCGAAAAACAGGCAAACACAGGTACAGCACAAAAACAAAGTTGATATAAATAAGCTGCGGCCGGGTGCGGACGTATTGATTTGCGATTTGGGTGACAGAGGAAGCGTTATATCAATAAATAAAAAGGATGGTACGGTTGTTGTTCAGGTCGGCATAATGAAGATAACGGCAAAAGCCGACAACCTCGCGCTTTTGCCGCAGGAAGATACGCCGTCCGTAAAGAAAGAGAGAAAGCGTTATTCCGGCGGCAGCGGCGGAGGATTGCGCAAGGCAGCGGTCAAACCCGAAACCGACCTTAGAGGGATGATGCTCGAAGAGGCAGAGTATGCGGTTGACAAATATCTTGACGAGGCGGCAATGGCAGGCCTTGGTGAGGTGAGCCTTATTCACGGCAAGGGAACGGGCGTTTTGAGAAACGGAATAAGAGAAATGCTGCGCCGTCATCCGCACGTCAAAAGTTTTCGCCGCGGAAAGTATGGCGAGGGCGAGGACGGTGTGACCGTTGTGGAATTAAAATAAAAGCGAAAAAATTACAGGTATGTTACAAAACTGTTTTTATTTTTCAACAATTAAGCCTTTATATTGACACATAAAACTCGGTAAAGTATAATTTGTTATATATTATTGTATAATAATGCAGAATAAATTTGACATCAGACAGGAGTGTGTGGTATGCGATGTTTGTATTGCGGTAATTTAGAGAGCAAGGTTGTTGATTCGCGGTCAACCGATGACGGAACGGCAATCCGCAGGCGCAGAGAGTGCCTGAACTGCGGCAGAAGGTTTACCACCTATGAAAAAATCGAAAGCGTACCGATTATTGTTGTAAAAAAGGACGGTTCAAGACAACCGTATGACAGAGAAAAGCTTCAGCGCGGAATAATGAATGCCTGTGCGAGCCGACCCGTATCAATAGATATGGTTGACCATATGCTTGACGAAATAGAGACAACGGTGCATAATTCGCTGGAGAGAGAAGTGTCAAGTGTTAAAATCGGTGAAATGGTTATGGACAGACTTCGCAAAATCGATGAGGTATCATATGTTCGGTTTGCGTCCGTTTATAAACAGTTTAAGGATATTGACACGTTTAAAGCAGAGCTTGAAAAGTTAGTGGCAAAGAGCCGCGGCGATGACAAAAAATAACAAAGACATTGAATATGTTTGAGATGTGTATTCGGCTTATAAAAAGGTCGGGTTTATTCTCGGTGCAAAGCTTTGTTCGGATATATAAACAGAAAATTCAAAAGCGTTCGGCATAAATCGCTGCCGAACGCTTTTTTGAACAAAGAAAGGATAATGTGAAAGTTCATTTTCCGTTAATGCCTTTTTGACCTGCGGATAAGGAAGGTTTAAGCGCAGCTTATGCCGGTGTGGTGAAACGGATATTAAGTATGTTACCGGCTTTTTTCGGAATCGGATGCTGTGTTTGAATTGAGATGTTGTCTGCCCTCTGTGTCAATCGTATAGTTGTCGGCATAGATGAGCTGTGAAATCGGAATAATATTATATCCGTCGGATTTTAGCTTTTCGAGTATTCCTGGCAATGCCTCGGGGGTATGCTTGGCGGCGTTGTGAAAGAGCACGATACTGCCGGGTTTAATCTTGCTTGTTACACGTTTGGTTATTTCATCCGCGGAAAGGTCTTTCCAGTCAAGGCTGTCAACATCCCATTGAATGGTATAACTTCCGCATTCGCGGACGGTTTGAATAACCTCGTTGTTATAATCACCGTAAGGCGCACGAAACAGTATCGGTTTGACCCCGGTGATTGCCTCGATTTTATTGTTACAAGCGGTGAGTTCATCGCGCATTTTATCTTTTGAAAGTTCGGGCATATGCGGATGCTTGTTTGAATGGTTCATAACTTCGTGACCTGCATCGGACAGCTGTTTCACCGATTCGGGATATTTGTCAACCCAATCGCCGACAACAAAAAACGTTGCTTTGACATTATATTTATTCAAAATATTTATGAGTTGTTCCGTATCTTCGTTGCCCCACGCCGCGTCGAAACTAATCGATGCCACTTTTTCATCGCCCTTGTCAACGCAATAAATCGGCAGGTCTTTTTTATTGCCCGACACCGATGAAATAGCGGCATTTTTTATTACAAACACGCTTAATATCACAATAAGCAGCAACAGCAAGGCTGTGATACAGCTTTTTCGTGTGATAACCCAAAGTTTCATTTAAATTCACTCCCTTTTGACTTTTGATAAAGTATATGCGTGAATTTTGAAAGTTAAAACAGTTTAATGCACATTAAATTTATAAAAAGGCGCGACTTTGAACAAATGTACGAGACCCGTCTGATAAATATAGTCAAAACCTCAAAAAAATAAAGTTTATTTTAGTTATTACGCCACTATATTTTGAAAATGAAATATAGTATAATAATATATTATGGATATTTGTTTGCATATTTAATAAATATTGAGGAAAAACTTTTTTCGGACAGGAGGTGCGGCATATGAACGAGGACGGCAAAAACGGTTTAAATACAGAAAATCAAGACGATAAAGCTGTGAATGCGAACGAGAATAAGCCGAAACGTTTTAGAGATAAAGCGTTGTCGGTTATCCCAAAAATTATTCTTGTGTTTTTGGCGTGCCTTATGCTGATTACCGTCCTTCCCGTCGGAATGTTTAAAAGGGTCAATCCCGTTGAAAAAAGAGGGTCTTTGATTCGCCTTTATCCGTCCGAAATGAAGGCGAGCGATTACGCCGATGCGGATGCAACCGCGGGACTTGACAAAAACAGCGGTGCAATTTTAGAGTTTGACCTCGAAAATCTCAACAGCGCGGATATAAAAGATGTGCGCCAAATAAAGCTCAGGCTCGGTTTTGTCTGCGGGTCGGGAGAGGTGTCAAACAGAGCTTCGGTTACTTTGCCGCTTGAAGGCGGCGGTTTTTCGGATTCTCAAAAAGTGTTAAGCTTATATAAAAACGAGATATTTAACGATTATATATATAATTTTAAACAGTGCGCCGAGATTTCGCCGATTACCGAACAGGGTGATAACACGATAAGCGAAATAGATGTAACCGATTATACACGAACGAAATTAAAGTCTCGGAATAAAAAGATTTCTTTCGGAATATGGGGGAAAAATCATATACCGATTCAGATGACAGGCGTGAACTATTCCGATCCGTATTTCAGGCCGTATCTCGAGATAATAACCGGAGCAGCAACAGCCGATAATGCCGTAATCTCGGAAAAATCAAATCTGACCGATGCAGTGTATGTTTCGGCATCAAAGGCGGATGCAAACGCGGCGGAATTGTCAGGCGAGAGCGGCGGTATGCTGTGCGAGGACGGTACGGAGATGTATCTCAAATATGACATAAACCGTGCGGCAATCGAGGGAAGTCTGTATAATGCAAGGCTTTTATTGAAAACGGATTATCGAAAGGAAGTCGGTGCGCCGACCGAGCCTTTCGGTCAGGTCAGTATCAGTTGTATAAACAACAATGAATGGAACGGCAGTGATATAACGTATAATACGCGGCCGAGAGGTGAAGAAATTTCGCTCCCGATAAAAGCGACGGTTATAAACGGCGAAATTTCGGCGGATGTAACACAGGCGATTTGCGAAGCGTATGATATGGGCGCGACGGGTGTGACATTTAAAATTACGCTTGATAAAAAGAGAGAGCATCCTGATGAAAGCCAAAGATTCAAAGTGTTTGGGATGGGGAATGCGATTGACCAACCGCGGCTTTTTATAAGCGTGAGCGATGACGCGGATATTGTGTGTGCAACCGAGGCGGCACTTAATGCTGTCGGAGGAAACAGCCGAGAATATGTGACGGGAAATCTCGAAGGAACGTATTTGGCAAGCAACGGTTCGTATGCAAAACTGAGCTGGCAGGAATTCAACAGCGACCCGATTCGCCGCGGCGGGTACCTTTCATCGAACGGAGTGGTTATGCGTCCCAAGTGGTTTGAGGGCAATGCAGAGGTTGTTGCTCTTGCAAGAATAACGGCGGGCAGGTATTCAACAATAAGAAGATATCATCTGACGATTCAGGCGGAAGCGAAACCCGATTATTCAAAATACTCATTCGGGAATTATATTGACATAGGTAACAGGCGCAGCGAAAACGCACAAAAATTTGACAGTGTGAATTTCAGTGAACCGCATCGAAAGAGCATAGGCGGACGTATGGATACTTGTCGGGTATTGAGCGACAGAGCGTGTATGCTTTTGAACTTTTCGTGCGCTGCGGACGGGGTTAATTATCTTACGCTTAAACTTGCGGCAAAGAAAGAAAAGGACATTTCGCTGTACATTTCTCCATACGGATATTCGGGTGATGCGCTGAAACTTTCCGTACCCGAAATAAAAGAAGACGATTTGGGTTTTGTGTATTTGACGTATGCCCTGCCGCAGGAGTTCACGCTAAACAAAAAGACGGTAAATCTTTGTGTTTGGTCGCGAATCGAGAATGATGACACGGCGGAGGATTGCGGCATTTATGCTGCGTACCTGACCCAAAATCCGTTCTTTGACCCGAAACAGTTTTCAAAGCAAGGCGAGATTGCACTCGGTGAAATATATTCGGGTTCAAATCTTGTAAGCGGTTTTGAAAACAATGCAAAAATTCTGCTTAAAAACACCGATATTGGAGATAAAGCCCAAAATCTGAAAGCGGAGGAGGAAAATTCGGCAAATGTCGGCGGCGAGAGCGATAATGCCGAAAAGCTTGCGCGGCTTACGCGGATTGTGAATGAACTTGCATCAAAAACAGGCGAAACAGCGGTTGTCAGCACGGACAAAAAGGCAATTGTGTTTGAGGGGGCTGCGGCGAATATCGCTGTTCTGATAAATAACGAAGAAACGGCGAGCATATATGAGCGGTACGGATATTATGACCGTTACAGCTTTGACGTTCCGATAAGCAGGTGCGGAAATGATATAAAGGCGATTGATTTCGGTGAATACCTGATACTTTTCAATTACGGCAACGGTTCGGTGAGTGCAACTATTCCCGACGGCTATGAAAAAAAGGGTATATACCGAGATATTGCCGGCGGTGGATATTATCGGATAGGCGATGTCGAAAAAGCCGATATGGCGGATTTGCCGTCAGATACCGAGGCGTATGAAATTCAAGAACTTTCCGTTGAGAGCGGCGGAGCGGTTCTGTTAAAAAGGCTTGAAAACAGCCTGATGTCACAAGAGTGGCGAGTTGCGAAAATCAATGGAAAAAGTCCGTCGGAACTTATGTTCGGCGAAGATGAAATTATCAACGAAATAACGGTAAGAACCGTTGACGGCGTGTTGGACAATGTTAAAGACTTGAGCGTTATATGCGCGGTTTATAATAAGGGAAAACTTGTCTCGATGAACAGGAAAAGTATTTCGGTTACACCGAGTATAGGTATATATTCGGTCGATATGTCGGAATATAATATGAAAATGACGGTCGGCAGCGAGCTTAGAGTATTCATAGCCGACAACACGGATAATATGAATAAAATTCAGCCAAAGCTCGATTATCCGTAAATTAAAGGTTGATGAGAAATGAAAAAATATACTTATATTACATTGAGAGAACGCCCTGAGCTGAAAGATGCCGCGGCGGAATGGTTTCATTGCAAATGGAGTATTCCCGCAAAAGCGTATCTTGATTGTATAGATGAGTATCTCAATCAAAAAACGGAATACGGTTGGTATCTTTGTCTTGACGGAGATAAAATTGTCGGAGGTTTGGGAGTCATTGAAAATGATTTTCATAATCGAAAAGAGCTTTGGCCGAACATTTGTGCGGTCTATACCGAACAGGAACATCGGGGCAAGGGTATTGCCGGGAACTTACTGAATATGGCGGTTGAGGATATGCGCGCAAAAGGTATCTCGCCCGTGTATTTGATTACCGACCACACAAGTTTTTACGAGCGATACGGTTGGGAGTTCCTGTGTATGGTGCAAGGTGACGGCGAATCGAATATGACAAGAATGTATATCCATCGTTAAGATAGGTCTTAAAAAACAATTCCCCTGTGCGGCGTGCCGCACAGGGGAATATTTATGTGTTTGCGTTACGGAGTCGATTTTATAATTATAGTTCTTTACAGTTTTCATAAAATGCCTCAACAGTGTTCAGTATGGCTGTTACGGCACGGTCAGACAGGGTATTTGTGCGTATGGTAATGCAATCGTCAAGTCCCAGCAAATAGTCGGTTGTAACATGAAAAAGATTTGATAATTCAACGAGCCAAGAGGTTGAGGGCGCGGATATTCCCATTTCCCACGCGTTTACACTTGCTCGCGTTATAGAAAGTTTCTTTGCCAAATCCGATTGAGTATAGCCAAGCCTGTCACGTAAATCTTTTAACCTTTCGGGAAAAGTGTGCATAGTTTTTTTCATAATCAGTCACCTCATATATTATATTATCTTATCATTTATGATAAATCATTATCATAAATGATAATTCTAATTGACAAAGTAAAATGTATGTGATATAATGTAGAAAACAATCGAGAAATAAATTTAAATATATTGGGGGATTGTATAATGTCAGTTTTTGCAACGGTAATCAAATATGAGGGTGATAATTCAACGTTTATATGGAAGCATCCGTGTGAGGATTTTAACACCCAAACACAGCTTATCGTTCACGAATCACAGCAAGCCGTTTTTTATATGAACGGACAGATTTTAGATACGTTTGAGGCGGGAAGGCACACGCTCGAAACAGAAAACATTCCGCTTATCAGAAGATTTTTTAATAAGGTTTTTGATAAAGATACACCGTTTCATTGCGAAGTTTATTTTATAAACAAAACGGAGCAAATGGCGGTTAAATGGGGAACGGACAGTAAAATCGAATATGTCGAGCCGACCTATAACTTTCCCATTCAAATAGGTGCAAGCGGCGAAATGACCCTGCGAGTAAAGGACGGAAAGAAGTTGCTTGTTAAGGTTGTGGGAACGGAAAACGGTTTGACACAGGCGGGGTTGGTGCAAAAATTCAGAGCCTTTTTAATGACGAGATTTAAGACATATCTTTCAACTTACATCAGAGAAAACAAAATTAATATTTTTCAAATAGACGAAAAGCTGACCGAAATATCGGCGGATATGCAAAATCTGCTTGTTCCCGATTTTGACGAGTACGGCGTATCACTTATACATTTTTTTGTCACAACGGTGGTAAAGCCCGAGGATGACAAGACCTACAGACGTTTTAAGGACTTACATTTCAGACAGTACGCCGATATAGCCGAGGCGAGATTACAACAAAATCTTGATATAATCGGACAGGAAACGGAAAAGCAAAAGATGATATTAGAGGCGGAGGGAAAGGCGGCAAAGCGCCAAATTGAAGGTTATACATATCAGCAAGAGCGCGGATTTGACGTTGCTCAAACCGTTGCGGCGAACGAGGGCAGCGGAAATATGTCTAATTTGGGGATAGGTCTTGGGGTAATGGCAGGCGTGAGCGGAACGGTTGGCGGACTTGTCAATGAGAGTATATCTGCCGCGGTAAAACCAACGAGCGGCGGAGTGTGTTCCAAATGCGGAAATTCCCTGCCGCCGAACGCAAAATTTTGTTTGGAGTGCGGAACAAAGGTTGAAAATTTATCCGAAAATGAAATAATATGCCCGAACTGCGGCGGTAAAACTCCGAAAGGCAAGTTTTGCACAGAGTGCGGCGCAAAGCTTCAAAATGTATGCCCGAACTGTGGAAATGAAGTGCCGCAGGGCGCAAAATTCTGTCTTGAATGCGGACAGAGGATAGGCGGTGAAACAAATGAGTAAGAATTTTAAAATAATACTTATCGGATTGATAGCGATAGGTGCAATATCAACATTGTTTGCGGTTGTGAACGTTGATGAAACGTTTGTAATATCATATGTTTTTGCGGATATAGCAATATGCGGCATTGTCGGAACGCTGTGCGCCTATGGCAAGGGAAGTTCAAAGGCGGTTGCCGGACTATCCTATATTTACACAAGCGTTGTATATGCGGTGTTGAATGTGATTTTTTCGGTCATTGCCTGTGTGATAACACTTGCGCCGATTTGGACATTGGTTGTGCATATAATCCTTCTTGCGATATTCGCTATACGGATAATCGGGTCGAATGCGGCAAGCGATTATGTGAATGTGGTCGATGAAAAATCGGAAGACAAACATAACGAATTTTTAAAAGAAAAAGAAAATTATTGGAAGTAATAACCCCTCGCCGATTGTTGGCGGTGATGAACAGGGAAATTTATATGTGTTATACGGAGGAAAAAACAAATGGCAGTATTAAAGTGTAAGATGTGCGGCGGTAATATTGAGATTACCGAGAATCAAAATATAGGCGTGTGCGACAGCTGCGGCAGCACAATGACGATTCCGAATGTAAATGATGAACGGATAATGAATCTGTTCGACAGAGCAAACCATTTCAGATTACAAAACGAATTTGACAAGGCTCTTGCCGCATATGAGAGCATTTTGTCAGAGGATAACAAAAACTCGGAGGCGCACTGGGGCTGTGTTCTTTCGAGATACGGAATCGAGTATGTCAAAGACCCGAGTACGCACAAGCGTGTTCCGACCTGTCACAGGGTGCAAAACGAGTCGGTTTTATCGGACTTTGATTATAAACAGGCGGTCGAGTATGCCGAGGATAATTCGGTGAAAGCCATTTATGAAAAAGAGGCAGAGGCAATCGCCGAGATACAAAAGAATATTCTTTCGATAGCGAATAATGAATTGCCGTATGATATTTTTATCTGTTATAAAGAAACGGACAACAGCGGCAGGCGTACAATCGATTCAACACTTGCACAGGACATATATTATCAGCTGACGAATGACGGATATAAGGTGTTTTTCAGTCGTATAACTTTAGAGGACAAACTCGGAACGGAATACGAACCGTACATATTTTCGGCGTTAAATTCGGCAAAGGTAATGCTTGTTATCGGAACGGATAAGGATTATTTTAATGCGGTATGGGTCAAAAACGAATGGGCAAGATTTTTGGACTTGATGAAAAAAGACAAGTCAAAAATGATTATTCCGTGCTATCGCGATATGGATGCATATGACCTGCCCGATGAGCTTTCTATGTTCCAAAGTCAGGATATGAGCAAAATCGGCTTTGTTCAAGACTTAATAAGAGGAATAGAAAAGGTATTGAAAAAGGAAAAGCCGCAACCGTCTGTTACTGTTGTAAATAATACCGCAGAAACATTTAATTCCGAAATTATTTTGAAACGGGCATTTATGTTGCTTGAAGATGCGGAATGGCAAAAAGCCGATGAATTACTCGAAAGGATTTTGAATCAAAATCCGGAATGTGCAGAGGCGTATCTCGGAAAGCTGATGATAGACTTAAAGGTAAACAAGCGTGAGAATTTGGCAACGGTGAATGAGCCATTTAAATATAATAATAATAATTATCAAAAAATAATGAGATATTGTGATGATGCTTTGCGTGATGAAATGAAGTCATACACAAATTCGGTTTTAGATAGAATAATCGATGAAAAGTATAAAAACGCAGTTAATCGTATGAAAAGTAGATCTATTGATGAAATTACGGCGGCAGAAAAGATTTTTGGAGAACTTAAAGGTTATAGAGATTCCGGTTCTCTTGCTAATGAATGTAGAGAAATGAAGAAACAAATAGTCAGAGACGAAAGGGTTGTAACCATAGTATGGGGGATATTTCTCTTAATTATATTTTCTCTACTTGTTTTTATTGCTGCAAAATAAAATGTTGATAAGATATGAAGCTAAATGACATATCCCCCTGTGCGGCGTGCCGCACAGGGGGATTTTTATGTGTTCGAATTACAGAGTTGTTTTACAGCCGAATAGAATTCGGGTGAGCCGACCGTTGTGTCGGGGCTTGACACAATAAAGCTTTTGAGCATAACGATTGCCGTTCCGCTGTTTGGGGTGAATCCGAGACCGCGGATTTTTGCGCCCCCGATATATGTTTTTGCGGCGCGGACAAATTCGCCGTTTGGGTCAATCATATCTGCGGCAATCAGCGCCAAAACGGCAAGCAGAGTTTGCAGCTTTCGCTCATCCGCGTTATACTCATCGCTCAGGCATATTGCGCCGTCACCGTGCATAAGCGTAATAAGGCTGTGTGCGTACATATTGAGCAAGCCGCGGTCTGTAATAACGGCGAGCGCATCCGAACGGCTGTCGCGAAAGCGTGAGATGTTCTCGGGTTTCGCCGAATCCGTGCGCACCAGACCGTATTTGCTGTTGCCGAGGTCGGCAATAAATGCCGTTTCGGTATTCAGCACGGAGTATTTTATGCCGATTTTCTCTATTTTGCGTTTTATTGTACGAACCTCATCGGGTCGACAGCTGTCAAGCGTTTGAGCCAGCTCGGCGCAAAGTTTTTCGGCGTACAAAAGCCTAATGGGCGCAAAGCGGTTATAGATTTGAAATTTTTCTATTCTGACGGTTTCACAAGTGTTGCCGCAGCGGATTTGAAATTCTGTTTGAGGGCGTGGACCGCGAAGTTCAAAGATAACATCAAACGAATCATTGATATGCTCGGGATATTTTATTATCATACCCTTTCCGAATGCCGAAAGGACTTCCGTATGTTTTATTTTATCCGCATCTGTTTCGGCTAAGAATTTGTCTGAGGGAAAGATATGACACAGTATTTCGCCGCGCAATCCGTCGGTTGCCGCAATGGCTGAATTGATACGCTGACGGGCGTTTATTTCTATTTCTAAATCGTCACTTGAAGATATGTTATTCAATTCGATTAAAGTTCCACGTTCGGTTTCACGGCACAAAATGTTATGCGATGGCGAAAAGACCTCAGTTATTGCCGCACCGTGAACGGTTATATCAAGATTGGTTTTAATCGGCACGGATGATTCGGATATGGTCAAAGGAATATCAAGACCTTGCTTTTCACTGAAAAGTCCGAGCGGAGTATATACGTTTAAAACAAGTCGGCATTCCTTGACGGGACTTGCAATTTTTATAGAATAAGTATCATCCGACAAGCGCGTCAGGCACGCAAGGTCGGTCAGGTTTTTAAGTCCGCAAAGATGTGTTGCGGCAACAATTTTCGGCTGTATTATTTCGGTTTGAGAATCGTTATCGCGATTTATGCCAATCATTATATTTGAAATACACGAGTCAGACGGCAAACGGAAAGTATATTGACTTTCCATACTGATATTTCGGTTCTCAAAATAAAATTCAAACGAGAGATATGCGTATTCATAAAATATATCTCCGCTGACGGTAATTTTCTTTAATAAGTTCATTGTTGTCAAATCCTTTAATAAAATGATTTATCCTATATATACCTGTCCGAAATCGTGCATATTGCGAGCTGCTTTTTCGGCGGTTGTCATATCCGAAAAAGCGCCGAAAACCGCTGTGCCGCTGCCGCTCATATGGGAAAAATCGGCACCGTTTTTGATAAGCGCACGTTTTATATCATTGATGACAGGGACTTCTGCTGCGGTGACGGATTCCATTATGTTTCCCGATGCGGATATAATCATATTTTTGTCGCCGCGGCGTATGCCCTCGGCAACAGTGCGGACAGAAAGATTTTCGGGGCGGTTGTGCAAATCAAGATTTTGATACACATATGCGGTCGAAATCGATTGTTCGGGCTTGACGATGACATACGAAAAATCGGGCGTCGGAAGCGGAGTCAGTATTTCGCCTATTCCCTCGGCGAAAGCGCATCCGCCGATGAGACAAAACGGTACGTCTGCGCCGAGCGCCATGCCTATTTCCAAAAGCCGCCTACGGTCAACGGGATTTTTAAGTATAGAGTTTATTCCGTTTAAGACCCCTGCCGCATCGGCGCTGCCGCCGCCGAGTCCTGCGCCGTGAGGAATTTGTTTCTTCAGCGTTATTTCGGCGCAATAATCCGTATTCGTTTCGTTCAAAATTGCACGGGCGGCGCGATATGCGATGTTACCGCTGTCGGTCGGCAGAGTCGGGTCATCGCAAAACAGAGTGACGGCGGCGCGCTCGGAGCTGCTTTTATAAAGCGTTACGGTGAGCGTGTCCGACAGGGCGGTTTCGGCAAAAATCAGTTCAACATCGTGATAGCCGTCACTGCGGCGGCGAATAACGTCAAGCGAAAGATTGATTTTTGCCCGACAGGGTATAGTAATTGTTTTTTCGTTCATATTATTTTCCTCATATTCTCTTCATAGCCGAAAGAGAGTAACCCGAATCCGCTTGAAAAGGCATAATTTCGGCATCTTTTGGATTGTCATCTTTGCAAGGCACCAGCCTTGCTGCATCTTCCGCACCAAAATCTGCTCAAAATTCTATCTTTTTCAGGTCGTAGAATTTTGAGAGAGCGGATTTTTGGTTGCGCAAGGCAAAAACGCAGGTAATCCTGTCGGATTGCCGAGTATTTTAACACAGCGAAAGCGGAAATCAGCCTCTCAAAATCGGGGTTCGGATTATTCTCTTTCGGCTAAACAAGCGGCGAACCGCAGTATCGGCTCGCCGCAGATTTAAGCATATAACTAAATTATTCAATGGAATTATCAGTATCTGTATTGTCCGCATTCTCGGTCGGATTCTCTGAATCCTTGGAATCTGCGGCAAACAATGCATCAAATTCTTCGCCCTCGATTTTTTCCTTTTCAAGAAGAAGCTCCGCAACCTTTGTAAGACTTTCTCTGTGCGAATTCAAAATATCGGTACAACGCTTATAGCACTCATCGATGATTTTGTGAATTTCTTCATCAATAATGGCGGCGGTTTCCTGGCTGTAATCAACGGTGTGACCATAGTCCAAGCCGATGAAAACTTCGTTATTCTGGTCGCCGAATGTGCGTGCGCCGAGTCGTTCGCTCATACCGTATTTAGTAACCATCGATTTTGCGATATTCGTTGCGCGTTCGATGTCATTTGAAGCGCCGGTGCTTATGTCACCGAGGAAAAGCTGTTCGGCAACACGTCCGCCGAGCAGAGAAACGATTTCTTCGAGCATCTCTGTTTTTGAGTTAAAGAACGTGTCATCTTTAGGCAGAGAAAGCGTATATCCGCCGGCTCTTCCGCGAGGAATTATTGATACCTGATGAACTCTGTCCTGGGTCGGCAGCAGCTTTGAAACGACTGCGTGACCTGCCTCGTGAAAGGCGGTAAGCCGTCTTTCGCGTTCTGTTACCTTGCGCGACTTCTTTTCGGGACCTGCAACGACCTTCATAATTGAATCTTCGATGTCAAACATACTAATCTCTCGCGCGCCTTTGCGTGCGGCGGCAAGAGCCGCTTCGTTCATAAGATTTTCGAGGTCTGCCCCCGAAAAGCCGATTGTTGTTTTTGCAATAACCGACAAATCAACATCAGCCGCAAGCGGCTTGCCATTTGAGTGAACTTTAAGAATCTCTTCACGACCCTTTACATCGGGCGCGTCAACGACAACCTGACGGTCAAAACGTCCCGGGCGCAAAAGCGCGGGGTCGAGAATATCGGGGCGGTTTGTTGCCGCGATTATAATAACGCCTTCGTTTACGCCGAATCCGTCCATCTCAACCAAAAGTTGGTTCAAGGTCTGTTCGCGTTCATCGTGACCGCCGCCGAGACCTGCGCCCCTGTGACGTCCGACCGCATCGATTTCATCAATAAATATAATACACGGAGATTGTTTTTTTGCGGTGTCAAAGAGGTCACGCACACGTGACGCACCCACGCCGACAAACATTTCAACAAAATCCGAACCCGAAATCGAGAAAAACGGAACACCTGCTTCGCCGGCAACCGCTTTTGCGAGCAAGGTCTTACCTGTTCCCGGAGGACCGACAAGCAGAACGCCTTTCGGGATTCTTGCGCCCAAACGCCTGAACTTGTCGGGCGTTTTTAAAAAGTCAACGATTTCGGCAAGCTCTGCCTTTTCTTCATCCTCACCGGCAACATCCGCAAATGTCTTGTTTGTTTTGCCATCGCTTGAAACCCTTGCTTTGCTCTTGCCGAAATTCATCATACCCCCCGGGCCGCTTCCGCCGCCTGCCTGGCGCATAAACGCAAACCAAAATATAATGAATATCACCAAAAGTCCGAGTGACGGTAAAAGGGTCAGCCACCACGGCGGACTGTACGGCAGAGGTGTTTCGACTTTGAGCTTTCCCTCTGAAATCTGGTCTTGCATTGCCGTTCCGGCATCTTCTTTCAGAGTGTAATAACTCGGCACCTCGACCTCCATTGATGTGCCGTCGTTTAACTTGACGGTTGCAATATTATCGACCACCGAAAGTTCAGCAACATCGCCTTGCTGAATCTTTATGATAAGGTCCGAATATATGCTTTTTTGTTCCTTTTGCCCCGTACCCGATGTGAACGAATAAATCGCAACGATTACCGCAATCATCGCCAGATAAAAGGCTATGCTTCTAAAAGTACGCTTCACTTTGTGTCCTCCTATATATTACATATACAAAGTATATGTATTCACATAAATTTTTGCGCCGCGCCGGAAAAATTCAAATAAAATACGCAGAACGCAAAACAGTACATTCTAAATTAGTATATCATAACTGCGCAAAAAAAACAAGCCGAAATCCAAATTTTTAACATAATGTTAAAAATTGATTTCCGACTTAATTCGTCATAGGTATTCAATAGTGCGAGAATGTCTCAAAGTTTGCCGCAATATAAGCAAATCAGCCGCAAAGCGACACGGTTTGTTGCGGCAGGGCAACGCCCAAAAGCACATCTCGTCCGCATTTTATGCCTGCGTCGTTGAGGACGCAAATTACGGTCTGACGCGCAAGCTCGGGATAGTTGTTTTCTTCGCTTAAATGCCCGAGTATAATCCGCTCTGTGCCGAGCCGTACCAGAAATTCGGCGGCGCGTCCGGCGTCATCGTTGGAAAGATGTCCGAGCTTGCCGCGGATTCTGCGTTTGAGCTGAGGCGGATACTTGCCGATTTCAAGCATATTTACATCGTGATTTGATTCCAAAAGAACGGTCTTGCTGCCGCGGATTGCCTCAAACAAGTCTTTTTTTAACTCGCCGATGTCGGTTGCAACCGCAACCTTTTCATCACCGCACATAAAACTGTATCCGACGGGGTCGGCGGCATCGTGAGGAATCGAAAAAGGCTTAACGCCTATTTCGCCTATTTCAAAAGACGAATCATTGTCAAAGATATTGACAAGTGATTTGTCGATTTTTCCGACTTGGTTCTCCATTGCCGTCCATGTTGCCGCGTTTGCCCAAACGGGAATGTGATACCTGCGCATCATAACGCCGATTCCGGCGATATGGTCGATATGTTCGTGTGTTACGGCTATTGCCGATATATCCTCGGGATATACGTCAACATCGGCAAGTGCGGACGTAACGCTTTTTCCGCTTACGCCGCAGTCAACAAGTAATTTTGTGTTGCCGCCCGAAACCAAAGATGCGTTTCCGCGGCTTCCGCTTCGCAATGAGAGAATATCCATAATGTATCATCCGTTCAATGTTTTAAATATCAGCCAACGTCCGAAATGCTCGGTTTTGACGTTGAAATGGTTCGGCGTGCGATTTGTGCGCCGAGGCTCTTGAGTTTTGCTTCAAGATTTTCATAACCTCTGTCAATATATTTGAGGTTATAAATTTCGGTAACGCCCTGTGCCATAAGTCCGGCAATAACCATTGCCGCCCCTGCGCGCAGGTCGGTTGCGTAAACTGGTGCGCCCATAAGTTTTGAACGACCTTCAACGGCCGCAACTTTTCCGTCAACGCTTATTTTTGCGCCCATACGGTTGAGCTCGTCAACGTATTTAAAGCGGTTGTCCCATACGTTCTCGGTCACAAGGCTTGTTCCCTTTGCCGTTGTAAGCAATGTGAGAACCTGTGGTTGGAGGTCGGTGGGAAACCCGGGATAAGGCTGGGTTTTTACGTTTGCGCATTTGAGGGGCTTACCGTCTGTATGTACGCGTATCGCCTCATCGTATTCGTCTATAATAACGCCCATTTCCTCCATCTTTGCGCTAAGCGATTCCATATGCTTTGGAATGATGTTTGTAATCGTTACATCGCCGCCCGTTGCCGCCGCGGCAATCATAAACGTTCCTGCCTCAATCTGGTCGGGGATAACGCTGAACTCGCCGCCGTGAAGCTCCGATACGCCGCGGATTTTTATAACATCTGTACCGGCACCCTTTACGGTTGCGCCCATACAGTTCAAAAAGTTGGCAACATCAACGATATGCGGCTCTTTTGCCGCGCTTTCGATAACGGTAACGCCCTCTGCGAGAGCGGCGGCAAGCATAATATTGATTGTCGCACCGACCGATACAACATCGAGATATACGTTGTCACCGACAAGCTTGTCGGCCTTTAAGTCAACCATACCGTGGTCAACCTCGACATCCGCGCCGAGAATTTTGAATCCTTTTATGTGCTGGTCAATAGGTCTGACACCGAAATCACAGCCGCCGGGCATTCCTACCCTGGCGTGTCCGAATCTGCCGAGAAGAGCACCCATAAGATATGATGATGCCCTGATTCGCCGAACGGTCTCCCAATCGGCCTCGTATTTATTAAGGTTGGTACAGTCAATCTCTACCACGCCTTTTTCAACAAACTTTGCTTGTCCGCCAAGACCGTTGATAATGTCAAGCAGAACGTCAATATCACTGACGTGCGGAACGTTATCGATACGGCATTTGCCTTTGACCATTATTGATGCCGCCAAAATAGCAACGGCTGAATTTTTCGCGCCGCTGATTTCGACCTCACCGCTGAGCTTTGCTCCTCCGAGTATAACTAATTTTTCCATAACAGCTGCTCCCGCCGATAAAATATTAAATTTATATTTACAGGTTATAAACCTTATAAATATATTTTATGCAATTTAATTACGTTAAGTGTGTTCGGTATAAATGCCAAACATAATTATTATATCAAAATATCCGAACAAATGCAAGCGATTTTTTAAAATGCGTACATAAATACACAGTATATCACAGAATTAAAAGGATATACCATGCTGTAATATAATAAAATTGGATAAATAATGTTCAGCGTCTTTATTCGGGAATATTCCGATAATAAAAACATATTTCGATATATTCACATATTATTATAGCACACAGATGTTACAGGTATGTTACAATGACTTTAAATAATTCCAAAACATTTTGCGTTGGTATGCATAATATGTAAATGAGGACATATTAACGTGAAAGTTCCTTTCACGTTAGCCGAAAGAAAATAATCCGAACCACGATTTTGAGAGGCTGATTTCCGCTTTCGCTGTGTTAAAATACTCGGCAATCCGA
>OGOV01000030.1_pt1 | contig 151026 bp, 147 predicted proteins | sample 1552711 | NCBI WGS metagenome assembly OGOV01 (sample SAMEA2580216, study PRJEB22360) | human gut metagenome | biome: human gut; feature: human-associated habitat; material: faeces | place: Denmark | collected 2008/2010 | reverse complement strand
GCCGTATCTCAGTCCCAATGTGGCCGTTCAACCTCTCAGTCCGGCTACTGATCGTCGTCTTGGTAGGCCATTACCCCACCAACTAACTAATCAGACGCAAGATCATCTATCAGCGGATTGCTCCTTTCCCACTTTCATCATGCGATGTTTATGGCATATGCGGTATTAGCAATGATTTCTCATTGTTGTTCCCCTCTAATAGGTAGATTTCTTACGCGTTACTCACCAGTCCGCCACTAAAGCCATTGTTATATAATTCAATCCGATAAATCTTCTCTCCTTGTATAACGACTTCCGTTCGACTTGCATGTCTTATGTGCGCCGCCAGCGTTTATCCTGAGCCAGGATCAAACTCTCTTGTTAATTTTATATATTTCCATATATTATTTTTTCGAGTTATTTAGCTCTTTATTTTGCTGACCATTTTTTTATAGATAGTTTGCTTCTATCTTCTTTTATTGGTTTCTTTTCTCAAAGGTTTATTGTTTACTTTTCAATGTACTTTTTTGTTGTTTTTTCTTGGGTAACAACAATATTTATTTTAGCACAACACTGCATCTATTGTCAACACTTTTTTTGTTTTTTTTATTACTTTTTTTATTTTAATCACTATACTTCATTTTTAAACGAAAAAATATATAATATAGGTTGCCAATAACATCGACAACCTACTATTTTTTTCATTTTTTAATGGCCTATATTTATATTTTATGCTGTTTCTACTATTTTTTTATTGTTTGCCTTTTTATTTGATTTATTTGTTTTAATTGTTTCTCTATTATTGTTAATTATAATTTTAGGAGGTTCTCCATTTATAACAGCTTCTTTTGTTATAATGCATTTTTCAATTTTAGGATTTGAAGGAATCTCAAACATAATGTCTCTCATTATTTCTTCTAAAATTGAACGTAGTCCTCTAGCTCCTGTTTTTCTTTCTATAGCTTTTTCTACAATTTGCTCTAATGCCTCTTTTTCAAATTCTAATTGTACATTATCCAATTCGAACAATTTCTGATATTGCTTGATCAAAGCATTTTTTGGTTTTGTTACAATGTCAATTAGAGCTTGTTTGTCTAATTCTTTTAATGTTGCTATTACAGGCAATCTGCCAACAAATTCTGGAATTAAACCAAATTTCAACAAATCCTGTGGCAACAATTTTTCGAATATTTCGTATCTGCTAATATCTTTTGAGCTTTCTATTTCAGCACCAAATCCTATACTTTTCTTTCCAATTCTGTCTTTTACTATTCTTTCTAGTCCTTCGAAAGCTCCTCCACAAATAAATAAAATATTTTCTGTATTTATTTGCAAAAATTCTTGGTGTGGATGCTTTCTTCCACCTTGTGGTGGTACAGAAGCTACTGTTCCTTCTACTATTTTTAGTAATGCTTGTTGCACACCTTCTCCGCTTACGTCTCTTGTTATTGAAGGATTTTCTGATTTTCTTGATATTTTATCTATCTCATCAATATATATTATTCCTTTTTCTGCCTTGGCCACATCATAGTCTGCAGCTTGAATTAATTTTAATAAAATATTTTCTACATCTTCTCCAACATAGCCTGCTTCTGTCAATGTTGTAGCATCTGCTATTGCAAATGGCACCTTTAATATTCTTGCTAATGTTTGTGCAAGTAATGTTTTTCCACATCCTGTTGGTCCTAATAGCAAAACATTGCTTTTTTGTATTTCCACATCTGAATCTATATTAACCCTATTATTAATCCTTTTATAATGATTGTATACAGCAACAGATAACGTTTTTTTCGCTTCTTCCTGACCTATCACATATGAATCTAATACTTTTTTTATTTCCTCTGGTGTTGGTAAATCTGTGATTGTGTCTAATGTATATGTTAATTCGCTATCATCATATAACTCGTCTTCTATAATGTTTGAACACACTTTAATGCATTCATTGCAAATGTAAACCCCTGGTCCTGCGATTATTCTTTCTACACTATCTTGCGATTTTCCACAAAATGAACATTTAATATTTTTATTTGCCATATTAATTCTCTTTCCTTTCTACAGGCATAAATTATTCAGCAATTTTATTGTCTTTTATCCATTATTCCATCTATAAGTCCATATTTTAATGCTTCTTCTGCTGTCATGTAATTATCTCTTTCTGTATCCCTGTCTATTACTTCTAATGGTTGACCTGTTCTTTCACTTAATAATTTATTTAACTTTTCTCTTGTTTTCACCATATGATCTGCATGTATTTTTATTTCTGTTGTTTGTCCTGATAATCCTCCACCAGCTATTAATGGTTGATGGATTAATATTTCAGCATTAGGTGTTGCATATCTTTTTCCTTTTTCTCCTGATGCCAAAAGTACTGCACCCATGCTTGCAGCTAGCCCCACACAAATCGTTGAAACTGGACATTTTATATAGTTCATTGTATCAACTATTGCCATTCCATCTGAGATAGAACCTCCTGGGCTATTAATATATAAAAATATTTCTTTGTCTGGATCTTCCGATTCCAAAAAAAGCAATTGTGCTATTACTAAACTAGCTGATGTTGGGTTAACATCTTCCCCTAAAAATATAATTCTGTCCTTTAAAAGTCTTGAAAATATATCATAAGACCTTTCTCCCTTTGCTGTTTGTTCAATTACATATGGAACTAAACTATTTTTTTCCAACGTGCTATTCCTCCCTTTATTTTATTTTTGCATTATCAACAATAAACTTAATGGCTTTCTCTGTTTTCATGTTTTCTTCAACATACTTTCTTAATTGTTCATTTTTTAAAACCTCTTCTTCTTTTTTTCCATAGTTTTTAGCCATTTCTTTTATTTTTTCTGCAATTTCTTCTTCTGAATTTTCTATTTTTTCTGCTTTTGCAACTGCTTCTAAAACCAATCTTGATTTTACAGCTCTTTCTGCTTGTTCTTTAAATTCATTTCTCATATCTTCTTCTGTTTTATTTATCATTTTAAGATATTGTTCTATATTTAATCCTTGATATGATAATCTTACTTTTATATCTTGCATCATGTTTTCTATTTCGTTTTCTATCATTGCTGATGGTATATCTATTGGTGTATTTTCGCAAACTGTTTTTATTGCATTTTCTTCTAATTCATATTTTGCTCTTGAATCATTTTCAGTTTGTATCTTTTCTTTTATACTATTTTTCAATTCTTCAAGTGTATCAAATTCGCTAACATCTTTTGCAAATTCATCATCTAATTTAGGTAATTCTTTTTTCTTTATTTCATGCAATTTTACTTTGAATGTAGCGTCTTTTCCTGCTAAATCTTTTGAAAAGTATTCTTCTGGGAATTTTACATTTATATCTTTTTCTTCATCTACTTTCATTCCTATAATTTGATCTTCAAATCCTGGTATAAATGTATTGCTTCCTATCTCTAACTCATGTTTTTCTGCCTTTCCTCCTTTAAAAGCTTCTCCATCTACAAAACCTTCAAAATCAATTACTGCAATATCTTTTGTTTCTACTGGTCTGTCTTCTATTGTAATCAATCTTGAATTTTTTTCTTGCATATGTCCTAGTTCATGTTCTATGTCTTCATCAGATACATTATACTCTATTTTATTTAGTTCTATACCTTTATATTTCCCAATCTTAACTTCTGGGCTTACTTGAACTATTGCTGTAAATATTAAATTTTTTCCTTTTTCCATCTGTTGAATATCTATTTGTGGTCTACTAACAGCATCTATATTATTTTCTTTAATTGCTTCATCATAAATATCTGGAACTAGTTCATTAAATGTATCTTCATAGAAAATTGAAGAGCCATATTGTTTTTCCACCATTTGCATTGGTGCTTTTCCTTTTCTAAAACCTGGTATATTAAAATATTTTGCAGTTTTAGCATATACTTTTTTCATTGCTTCATCAAATTTTTCTGCCTCTATTTCAAAGCTTAATTTTACTTCGTTTGTGTTTTCTGTTTTTTCTACTTTTACACTCATTTTGTTTAAACATTCCTTTCTATATCTAATAATTAACTTCTCAATTATATCACATTTTTTTATTTTTGCAATAGTCAAATCTTGAACAGGTTAAATTCTAAATAATCTGCACTTATCAGCTTGAATTTTATTCCATTTTTTTCGCCTTCTACGGCATCTTTATGTGAATTTCCATGAAGATGTGCATAATAGCATTTTTTTATATTATATTTTTGCAATGTTTTTACCAATTCTGAATTTATATTATTTAATGTAATTGGTGGGTAATGCATAAAAGCAATAATTTCCTTATCTTTTCCATATCTATTTATTCCATCTTCAATAGATAGTTTTAATCTATTATTTTCCCTATTTATCATTTTTTCACTATTTTCTGTCTCTAATAAGTTCCATCCTCTTGTTCCTACTATTACTTTATTTTCTATCAAATAACTATTATTGTGCAAAAAATTAATTGTATTAAAATTATTTTCTTTTAAATATTCTTTCATATTTGTAACAGTAGTCCACCAATAATCATGATTACCTTTTAATAAAATTTTATTTCCTGGCAGTTCATTTAAATATTTGAAATCTTCATAAGCCTCTTCTAAATAAGTAGCCCAAGAAAAGTCTCCTAGCAATATGACACAATCATTTTCTTTTACTTTTTCTTGCCAGTTTTTCTTTATTTTTTCTTCATGTTCTTCCCAATTTGCACCAAATATGCTCATCGGTTTATTTTTATTAAACGATAAATGTAAATCTCCTATTGCATAAGTTGACATTTTTCCTCCTATATTTTCAAATTTGGTATAGCATTTAAATACATATCTGATATTTTTCCACTTATATAATTATAGTAACCTGCTGATGCAATCATAGCTGCATTATCAGTACATAAATTCAACTCTGGATAATAAATTTTGTAACCTTTATTTTGTAATTTTAAAAATTCTTGTCTTATAAATGAATTAGCTGATACTCCTCCTGCTAATGCTATTTTTGTTATATTTAAACTCTTAGCTGCTTTTATTGTATTCTCTAATAATATTTCTGTTACGTCCTTTTCAAAACTCATACATAAATTTGCTCTATTTACGTTTGGATTTTTATGATGCATATTTATTATTGCTGTTTTTATTCCACTAAAACTAAAATCCATTCCATCTAGATGTGGTTTTGGAAGTTCTATATCTGCAACACCTTCTTTTGCAAGTTTGTCAACTTTCGGTCCACCAGGATATCCTAATCCTATGACTCTAGCCACTTTGTCAAATGCCTCTCCTATAGCATCATCCCTTGTTTTCCCTAATATTTCAAATTCATTATAATCTTTTATATGTACTAAATGAGTATGCCCTCCAGATATTATTAAACATAAGAATGGAGGCTCTAGTTCTTTATGTGTTATATAATTTGCTGCAATGTGTCCCTCTATATGGTTTGTCCCTATTAGTGGCTTATTTAAAGCATAACTTAGCGCTTTTGCATAAGATACCCCCACTAATAGTGCTCCAACTAGCCCTGGTCCATATGTGCATGCAATTATATCTATATTTTCAAAAGTAATATTAGCTTCTTCTAAAGCTTGTTTAGTCACATTTGAAATAACCTCAACATGATTTCTAGAGGCTATTTCTGGAACAACTCCGCCAAATTTTTCATGTATTTTTATTTGTGAGTTTATTATATTAGAAAGAACTTCTCTGCCATTTTTTACAACAGCAACAGAAGTTTCATCACAACTTGATTCTATTCCTAAAGTAATTATATCTTTCATATTTTTTATCCTCCTAATAATCCAAACGCTTTCATTCCTAAATATGAAAGTCCACTATATGCTCCATTTATAAGTGGTGATATTATTCCTCCTGCAATTCCTGTAACCCATAATACTACAAATATAATATAAAATATTTGCTCGTGGTTTGCGAACCATTCTCTTGCATTATATGATAAAAAATTATTTAATATTTTTGAACCATCTAATGGAGGTAATGGTATCAAATTAAATATTCCTAATCCTAGGTTAATTATTATAGAAATATTTATAATGCTCATTGTTATCATACCTATTTGAGAACAGTAAAAATCCATAAAAAACTTAGGTATAATACAGCTTATTATTGTAAATAAAATTGCAAGTATAAAGTTCATTATTGGTCCTGCTGCTGCAACAATTGCCTCTGCTTTTGTCATTGATATATCTCTATTAAAATTTCTAGGATTTATTTGTACAGGTTTTCCCCATCCAAATCCGGCAAAAATAAGCATTATAAATCCTATTGGGTCTATATGTGAAAGTGGATTCAAATTTAGTCTTCCCTGTTGTCTAGGGGTATCATCTCCCAATTTATCTGCTGCAAATGCATGTGCATATTCATGGAATGTAATAGCTATAAGAACAGCTGGTAATGATATTAATAGGCTTAGTAACGCATTTGTATTAGTTAAATATGGTAACAAAAATCTTATAGCAATAATCGCTATAACAATATACCAAACTCTTTTATCAAAATTAAACATTTTCCCTCCTATAAAAATAGTAAATTATAGCATATCAATTATAACACACTATAATTTACATTTTCAATACTATTTTCTAATTCTGTATTTTGGTTAAATCTTCTATAATTTTAATAGTTCACATACCTCATCAATTATATTTACACATTTTTCTGAATGCATTGTATATCTTTTGTCTGTTTCTTCTGTTAATAATTCCGCACAATTAATTCCTTTGTGATTTCTTGAAAATTCAACAATAAAGTTTCTTGTCATTTCTATAACTTTATTTTTGCTGTCCAAATCTGTTTTTTCTGTTCCAGCATATCTTAAGCTTATTAGCATTACAGCAGCATTTATTGCTCCGCAAGTTTTTCCTAGTTTTGCTATTCCGCCTCCAAAACCTGTAGAAATTTTAAATGCTATTTTTTCATCTAGGTCAACCAAGTCACAATATGCCAACAATATTGCCTGAGTACAATTATACCCTTGTTTAAATAATTCTATTGCTTTTTGTTTTCTATAATTTTCCATATTACTCCATATTAATATTATTTTCTAATATCTAATTTAATGGTTTCATTGTTGGGAATAGTAATACATCTCTGATAGATGCTGAGTCTGTAAGTAGCATTACTAAACGGTCTATTCCCATTCCCATTCCACCTGTTGGAGGCATACCATATTCTAATGCTTGTATAAAATCATCATCCATCATATTTGCTTCTTCGTCTCCAGCTTCTCTTGCTTGTACTTGTTTCAAAAATCTTTCATATTGGTCTATTGGGTCGTTTAACTCTGAATAAGCATTTGCATATTCTCTTCCACCTATAAATAATTCAAATCTTTGTGTCATTTTTGGATTGTCTTTACATTTTTTAGTAAGTGGAGAATTTTCTATTGGATATTCATAAAGGAATGTTGGTTCTCTTAATGTTTCTTCAACTTTTTCCTCAAATACTTGTACTATTATATCTCCTCTTGTTGTTTTTATTGGGTCTATATCTATATTTAATTCTTTTGCTATTTTTTGTGCTTCTTCATCAGTCTCTATCTTGTTAAAGTCCACTCCTGTTACTTCTTTAATACTATCTATCATGGTAATTCTTCTAAATGGCTTTTCTAAGTCAATTTCTTCACCTTGATATGATATCTTTCCTGTTCCACATACTTTATTAGCACATTTTCTTATTATTTCTTCTGTTATATTCATCATTCCTTCTAAATTTGTATATGCTTCATATAATTCTATACATGTAAATTCTGGATTGTGTTTAATGTCCATTCCTTCATTTCTAAAGTTTTTTCCAATTTCATAAACTTTATCAAATCCACCAATTATAAGCCTTTTTAAATATAATTCTGTTGCAATTCTTAAATACATATCTATATCCAATGTATTGTGATGTGTTATAAATGGCCTTGCTGAAGCGCCTCCCGGAATTGTTTGTAATATTGGTGTTTCTACTTCCATATATCCTTTTTCATCTAATATTTGTCTTATTTCTTTTATTATTAATGCTCTTTTAAGGAAAGCATCTTTAACTTCTGGATTCATAATTAAATCAACAGATCTTTGACGATAACGTAAATCTGTATCTTTTAGTCCATGGAACTTTTCTGGTAGTGGTCTTAAAGATTTTGAAAGTAATGTTACTTCTTTTGCATGAATAGAAATTTCTCCTGTTCTTGTTTTAAACACAAAACCTGTAATTCCTATAATATCTCCTATATCATCTTCTTTAAAATGTTTATAGTTTTCTTCTCCTAAATCATTTATACTTACATAACTTTGAATTTTTCCTTCTCCATCTTGAATATGACAGAATGATGCTTTTCCCATAATTCTTTTAGCCATTATTCTACCTGCTACAGTTACATCTTTTCCTTCTAATTTTTCATAATTATCTATAATCTCTTTACTTGTATGTGTTCTATCAAATTTTGTTATTTCAAATGGATTTTTATTTTCTTGTTTTAATTTTTCTAATTTTTCTCTCCTTATTATCATTAATTGGTTTAAGTCTAATTCTTGCTCTACATTGTTATTTGTTTCTTCGCTCATATTTTCTCATTCCCTTCTAGGCTTATCGCCATAAATCTTTGTCATATTTTAATATGTATTATTATAACCTAAAAGTTAAAATATGTAAACAATTTTGTAAAATTTATGTTCATTTAAGCATTAGCTCAAAATAAATGAGCACCATTTTTTGGCACTCATTTAGAAGATCTTTGTTTAGCTAGTATTTTATATACTCTATTTATCATTCCTCCTTAATTGAATAAATTTTACATTAATAGTTTAGAATTAAAATTTATAATATTCATCCTATTTGTATTAAAGTCCTTAAATAAGATTTGAACAAAATTTTTGTATGACAAAAAAACATATGTAAATATGAAAGGAAGTGCTTTTATAGATTTTGAATTTTTGAAAATAACTTTATTTTTTGATCTGGTTATTTTAGATTTAAAAATTTAAGAAATTCAATTTTTTTGATTTAATTATTATGTTGAATATTAATAAAATTTTAATTTTACTATGAATATAATTATTATTTTTATTATAATGGTTTATATGGGTTTTTTCAAGAAGTTTCGTATGTCATAAAACGACATTTTTCAACGTTGAATTAGCTAATCTCATACCTATATATAAAGCCTCTCAGGCATAGTTTTTCCTATGCAAAAAATGAGCTAGTTTTGACTAGCTCTTATATAGTATTATGATACTTTTCTTAATTCTATTGCTTGCTTTTTAGATATTTCTGTTACTTCTCCAGTTGCAATTCTTGCAATTTCATTTATTGTCTCTTCTTCGTTTAGTTGTTTTATATTTGTTACTGTTTTTTCATTTTTTATATTTTTCGTTATATAATAATTATAATCTCCTTTGGCTGCAATTGGAGCCAAATGTGTTATACATATTACTTGATGCGTTTTTGATATTGCTTTTAATTTTTCTCCTACTGCTTTAGCAGCCTTACCACTTATTCCCGTGTCTATTTCGTCAAATACTAAAACTGGTACTTCATCAGTACTTGCCAACACTGATTTTATTGCTAACATTAATCTTGACATTTCCCCACCTGACGCTATTTTTACAAGTGGTTTTGATTCATCTCCAATATTAGTACAAATAAAAAATTCAACTTTGTTTAATCCATTTAAATTAAATTCTTGTATTGTTTCCACATTTATTTCAAACACAGAATTAAACATTTCTAAATCTTTTAATTCTTTATTTATTTTTTCTGATAACACAATAGCATATTTTTTTCTTATTTCTTCCATTAATTTTGATTGTGCTTTCATCTTTTCTTCTAGCTCTGCTATTGATTTTCTTAATTTTTCATTATGCTCATCAACATTCTCTATTTCATATATCTGCTTGCTTACATTTTCTTTATATTTTAATATTTCCTCTATGCTATTTCCATATTTCCTTTTAAGAGAAAATATTATATCTAATCTCTTTTCTATTTCATTTCTTTCATATTCGTCAAAGCATACATCTTCTCTCATATTCTCAAAATCTCTGGCAAGCTCTTGTATTTCATAATAGATGTTTTTTAAATCTACAAGTTTGCCTTTGTATATTTCTCCATAATTTTCTATTTTTTCTAAAGCCCTTATAGAATTACTTAATCCATCAATTACTTGGTTAGACAAATTAGTATCTATATCTATTAGGTTAACTTGTAGCTTTTCAGAATTAAGTATTATATTCCTTTTTTCTTCTAACTCTTCATCTTCTTTTGGTTTCAAATCTACTTGTTCTATTTCTTTTAATTGATATTTTAATAAATCTAATCTCCTTTCTTTTTCCTTCTCATCCCCATAATTGTTTTGTAGTTCATTTTTTAATTTTTTATATTCATTATATAATTCCATATATTGTTCTTTTATCTCTTTTAACTCTTTGCCAATGAAATTATCTAAATATTTTATATGATATTTGGAGTCTAACAAAAGTTGATTGTCTTGTTGCCCATGTATATCTATTATTTTCTTCATTACATCTTTTAGTTCATTTACTGTTACAAGTCTTCCATTTATTTTGCAAGAATTTCTTCCATTAGCATAAACTTCTCTTGTTACTATTATATTACCATCAATAGCCAATTCATTATCTGGATAATATATGCTTAGCTCTACAAAAGAATAGTTTTCACCTCTTCTTATCATCTCTTTAGAAAACCTTCCTCCTGCTATTATTGCTAGAGAATCTATTATTAATGTTTTTCCAGCTCCTGTTTCTCCTGTTAATACATTTAGTCCCTCATTTAAGTCTATAGTCAAATCATCTATTATTCCTATATTTTTTATGTGTAATGTTGTTATCATATGTTCCTCCTTCTGCAAATTTTTGTTTTATCGAATTGTTGTTTGTATTGTACATCTGTTTTCTTTCTTTGTCAAGCGAACATTTAAATTTTTAATAACAATCTAAAAAATTATAATCATATATCGAAAAGTTTTGTTTCTCTAATATATAATTTTTCTACACACTAAAAAACTCAAACATTTACTAATATCAATGTTTGAGTTTTTTACTTTTGGTGACCCCTACGGGAATCGAACCCATGATTCAGCCTTGAGAGGGCTGCGTCTTAACCGCTTGACCAAGGGGCCTTAAAATCTACTTATATAGTTTAGCATATTTTTATTACCTAAGTCAATATTTTTGTATTAAATATTTGTTATTTCTGGGCAAAGGTGGAACTTTGCCATACATTATCTTTCTGGTCTTGTTGGAATTATCATTTCTACTAATTCTTTTATTCTTTTTTCTTGATTTGTCAAATACAAATATCCTATTAAAGCTTCAAATGCTGTTGAATACATGTAATCTTGAACACTTGCATTTTTAGCAACATGATGATTTTCTGTATTTCTTCCTCTTCTTACTATCTCTTTTTCTTTTTCCGTAAGATTTACCTCTATCTTTTTCAAAGCTTGTGCTTGGGATTGTGCTTTTACATATTTAATTGCCTCTATATGTAACTTGTGTGGTTTTAAATTTGTTTTATTTACTAAATGTGTTCTTATATATAGTTCATATACTGCATCCCCCACATACGCCCATGTAAGTGGTGACATCATATTTACTTCTATTTCATTTTTTTCTATATTAAATAAGTTCATTCTTTTCCTCTCTTTAACTATTAATTTTTATTCTATAACCTTTCTAATGTAATTTCACCTAATTTTCCGCTTCTAAAATCATCTAATATAATATTGGCTGTTTTTTCTTCATCAATTTCTCCACCAGAAATTAAAGCCCCACGTTTTTTTCCTATTTCATGCAATATTTCTAGAATTACATCATTTTCTTCTTTTTCTGATTTCATTATTTCTTCTATTTTCTTATCGTCTAATTTATACCTTATAATAACATTATTTCTACAATTTTTAATTAAAAACTTTAGCAATTGAAAACCTATTTCAATTGATTGTAGAATATCATTTTTTATAGTTCCTGTATAAGCTAGATTTAGTGCAACCTCTTCGCTTTCAAATTTTGGCCACAATACTCCTGGTGTATCCATTAATTCTATATTATCTTCTATTTTTATCCATTGTTTTTGCCTTGTAACTCCTGGTTTATTTCCTACTTGTGCAGAAGTTTTTTTAGAAATTCTATTTATAAATGATGACTTTCCAACATTTGGTATCCCTAAAATCATTACTCTTATAGATTTTCCTATTCTTCCTTTTTCTATATATGTATCTGATTCATATAGCTTTTTTATTGCACTTAGACATTCCTTTATCCCTTTTCCACTATTTGAATCTACCAGAATTGCCTGATAACCCTTTTGTTTAAAATATGTAATCCACTTTTCATTTTGTTTTTTATCTGATAAATCTGATTTGTTTAATATTATTATTCTTTTCTTATTTTGTATTAATTTATTGATATCTGGATTTTGGCTAGATATTGGAATTCTTGCATCCAATATTTCTATAACTATATCTATTAATTTTAAATCTTCAATTATTTGTCTTTTAGTTTTTGCCATGTGCCCTGGATACCAGTTGATACTCGTAGATGGTAAACTTTTTTCATTTTTATTCATTATTTTCACTTCCATTCTCTATCATTCTTGCTTCATTTAAAAAATCATCAAAATCTGATTTATATAATTTGTCTTGTTTAATTTTAAATTTATCATATTCTTTATAAGCTAATTCTTGTGCAACACTAGTAGATATTTTCCCCGCATTGTTTAATATTTCTTCTTTCTATCTTAATATTTTGCTTCAATTATACCATAAAAGGCAGATAATTTTCAACAAATTATCTGCCTTATTTGTTTTGAATGCACTTTCTTTTAGTGAATCTAAAAATTCCGCAAAACCTATTAGTACATTGTCAGTTTTGTCTTGCACCCCAAAAGTTTGAGTGTCATGAATATTATTTTTTGTTGTTCTTTGTTTGTTCTTTGTTTGTTCTTTTTCTCTTATTTTTATCATCATGAACTATTAAATCTATTTCATAATTTTTAATGTTAGTTTCTTTTGATAATCTGCGTGCTAATGTTGTTTTACCACTTGCAACTATGCCAATTATTAATACCTTCATAACAGACACACCTTCATTTAATCTATATTATATTGCCACCCTGGTTGCCATGAACCTGTTTTTCTCCAGTCGTTCTTGTTTGCTTCTTCCCAACTGATATTTTTTGTTATTACTTCAAAAGCAAGTTGTGGTGCTCTATGTGCGACAATCCCAATTGTTTTTCCTTTATATTTTTCTTTTATGTCTTTAATAAAATTATCAATTCTTTCTTCAACATCTTTTAGTGATTCTCCATTTGGAAAAGGAGTATAAATATGTTCTTCATAAATTACTAACTGCTTATCCTCTCCATCTAAATCGCCATAATTACATTCTCTTAACCTTTGATCTTGTATTTTGGGGATATTAGGAAAAGCTATATTTGCACTATCTATAGCTCTTATTAAGTCAGATGTAAAAATCACATCAAACTTTATATTTGAATTTAATCTTCCTAAATTTTCGGCTTGTTCTTTACCTAAATTGTTCAGTTCAACTTGTTTCCAGCCAGAGCATTTTTTACTGGCGTTATCATAAGTTGTACCATGTACAAAATATATAAGATTTGTTTTCATTTTTTCAATTTCCTATACCATTTCTTGTTTTATATAATCTATTAATTCTTTTTCTATATCTTCCATAGATATATTCTTTAAGCTATTCGCATATTCTAGCACATCTTTTTCCATGGGCAAATTTGGTTTATCTATTTCAAATTCTTTTAATATTGGTAATATTTCATGTTCCATATTAGGGTAATATTTATATAATGTATCATAAGCATTTAATGGTTTATCTGGTTTAGTATATCTTGCGCTCTCCCAATCTAATATCATTTCAATATAATCAATATAATTTTTTTCTATTTCATTTTCATGATGTAAGGATAATTTTCTATGCATAGCAGAAACATCCTTTTTGTCATAAAATAAATACATAAATAATTTATCCATATCATGGTATTGTATTTGTTTTAAAATTTTTTCCTTATCTTTCTTTATGTACTTATTAGCTAAATACATAACTACTTTCCTATGTAAATATGTGTATTCTATATATTCTTGATTTTTCATAATATTAACTTCCTTTAGTATACATTATACAATACTATAATGTACGATAATTATTTTTGTCCGCCCTTTCATCCATTTTTCTGTCATATTTTTCATCTCCATAAAACCAATCCGTTTTTTTATCTTTTGGGCGCATTTTTCTACTTTTATCTAACATTAAATCTAATAGAGCAAATATTGGCAATAATATACCTATAAAAGAAAAGAATATTGAAATATAATTTTCTTCTGTTACCTGTCCATACATTATTGTATTAATATTTTGGTATAAAAATACTCCATAATATATTCCATGTGTAACTAAATATATTACTGCTGCTAATATTTTTCTTTTAATTATAAAGCAAATACACATAAAGCTTATAAATAATACTGGTATTTCTACCATAATATCCATTGGCTTAATCATAAATTCCATTCCTGTACTAGCTGCAACTGTCGCAACAACCCTGAATCCCCAAAACATAAAACCAAAAATTACTATTAACCATGTGGTAAAATTTCTCATTTGTATCAACTCCTTCTTTTCTTATTTTATCACAAAATCTTATTAAGTAGCAAGAAAAAAATAATATAATGTTTTTTACAACATTATATTATTTTTTCTTGTTAGTATTTTCTAATCTGTAAAATTAAATTCATCTTTGAATTTTTCTTTGAATATCTCAAACACATTATTTAATATTTCTTCATCATCTACACTTACATAAGATTCTTCTTCATCTGATGTGTTCTCTAGTTTTAATATTACAACTTCACCTGGTTCTTCTGAGACTTCTTCTTCTACTGGTAACAATATTACATATTCTTCTCCATCATATTCAATTAAATCTAAAAACTCAAATTGAACTTCATTTCCTTCCTCATCATTTAATATTACTATATTGTCTATTTCTTCTCCTTCCATGTTTTCTGGAACTTCATTGTTTAAATCTTCACTCATTTTAATTTTCTCCTTTCAACTTTTTATTATTATAATATTTAAATTTGTATTTCTACAACGTTAATAACTTAATTATATTATCTTCAATTTTGCTCATGATATACAGTTCTATTTTTTCTTATTCATATATGTCTCTAATATATATATTGCTGATATAGTATCAACTATATTTTTTTTATCTTCCTTTTTTATTCCTAAGTAATTCATAGTTTTATGTGCTGCCACAGTTGTTAATCTTTCATCAATTTCAACAATATTAACTTTATTAAATTTACATTTTAATTTATGTATAAATTTTTTTGTTACCTCTACTCTTATTCCTTCGGTTCCATCCATATTTATGGGAATACCTATTACAATGGTATCTATTTCATAGCTATTAAGTATCTCTTCTAATTGTTTTAGAACAATTTTATCGTTTCCTTTATGATTAATTGTACATAATCCTTGCGCAGTTATTCCCAGTTCATCGCTTATAGCTAGTCCTACTCTACTATCTCCATAGTCAATCCCAAGTTTTCTCATATTATTCGCCTAATCCTATATAATTTTTTACCATCTTTTCTAATAATTCATCTCTTTCTAATTGTCTTATAAGATTTCTTGCATCATTATGGCTTGTAATATATGTAGGATCTCCTGATAATATATATCCAACTATTTGATTTATTGGATTATATCCTTTTTCTTCCAATGCTTGATAAACTTTTGTAAGTATTTCTCTAGTCTTAACATTTTTTTCTCTTTCTACCTCAAAACTCATTGTTTCATCCATAGACATATTAATAATTACCTCCTATAAAAAATTTATACTATTTTCTTCATTTTTAGCTTCATCTAAGTATTCCTCTAGTCTTTTTATAACTTCCTCTAATGCTGTTCCTTTATAATATGCTGCTATAGCAAAATTAACTTTAGGTTTAACGTATACTTCTTTGTTATTTTCTTTATAGTCTTCTGCTGGAGAAATTTTTAGCTCTTCCACACTTTTTTTAAGTTCTTGCAAAAATTCTTTCACTGCTTCTGGTTCTACTCCAGAAAACACTATTGCAAATTTTGGCCCCATATATCTTACAAATATATATTCTGATAATAATTTATTCTTTATAGTATTTGATATTTGTGTAATAGTTTTATTGCCGGTTTCTCTACTAAATTTTGTATTTATTTCTTCTATGTTTGTTATTTTAAATAAACACACAGCTGAAATAGTGTATTTATCTATTATTTTTCTACCTTCTCCATATAAATATTCTGCTGATTTTAAACCACTAAATTTGTCATCTCTGACTATTGTTTCAATTATTTGTTGATTTGTTACCGTTTTTACAACAGAAACAATATTATTTTTTACTACTTCTAAAATTGTAACATCCATATCATCAAATTCATGTGGCTGTGTACCTTCTATTATCCAGTATCCTATATATACATTATCTATATACAAAGGAAAAAATATTGCTGATTTTGCTCTTGCAAATTCACTTTTTTGATATGGTAACCTCTCTCCTTCTCGCTCTACTGTTAAATATTTAGGTGTAGCTGTTTGAATGCTATCCTTAAATATTGATTCTGTTTGTAGCTTACTCAAAGTATCCCAATGTTTCTTGTCTACATTAGATGCCTTTACCACATATTCTGTACCATCATAAATAACAATTGTTGAATATTTTATTCCATACTTTTGTATTAATATGTTATTTATCTTATTAAATTTTTCTTTAGTTGTGGTATACTCACTAATAGTATCAAGTAAATCTTGTAATACATTTAAGCTAGTAACTTTTTGATTAAGATTAGAAAAGCTTTCTATTTTTTTATGTATAGATACATTATACACCATTAAAATTACTATTATTATTACGAGTAGTAGTATTATTGCTAGTAGCAAAGCTATCACCTCTTTAAATTTTGCTATTCATAAATTAATAATTATTTTTCATTTTATTTAATGTTTCATTCATTTGATTCGTAAACTTAACATCCTTATTATACGTATTATAACTGTTTGTAGTTTTCTTAGACATGCTATTGTTTATTAGTGGATACACCATATTTCCTAATTTTGACAAATACATTAAAAACTTTTTAGAATATCCTTTTAATGTAATTTTGCAATCTACAAGTCCTTCAAGATATCTTGAATAAGTTTGTTCTTCAAATGGAATTGAACAATATTTTATTAAATCTTTATTAAATAATTCTGTCATAAATGACATAGCAGGATCATTGTATACTGAAATTCCACCAATTATTAATTTATCTGTTATATTCCTTACTCTTAAAGTTTTGTTTAATACTATTCTTAGTTTTTCTGGATTTAAAATATTTTTTGCTTTTAAATCTCTTAAAAATGCAGTAAGAGGTTGAATTGTCAAAACATCCAAACTTTGTACTAAATAAATTTCTTGTGCTTCTTTAAAATACCCATAGTTTGTATTAAAATCACAATCTAATAATATTAATGAATAATTCTTTAATAAAGTTTCTAATATTGCAGAATAATTATTGGTAATTTCATCCTCATTTGGCAATGTTGTAAACACTGATAAATTTCTATTTATTTCTATTCCTTTTGCTATTCCATTAACTAAGTTTGGTATAGATGCAAATGCTGTTTGCCTTAATTCTTCTTGATTATTTGTATACACATAATATGCATTCTTATTTTTTGTTAAATCTAATATTGCTGTTTTTATTCCTTGTTCTGATAATAATTGAGCTAAATTATTTACTATAAATGATGTTCCGTTTTTAGAAGTTCCTATAAATGCTACTATCTTTTTATCTTTTGTAAGTAAATTAGATAAATCTATATTGTTATCCGCATTTTCTATTTTTTCTAAATCACTTACATTTTTATTTTCAGTATTTCTTTCCATTTTAGGCATTGGTATATTAGTCTCTTGGTTCTCTAAGCCTGGAAGTTGCAAGTCTTCTATTTCATCCAAGTTATCAAATCCCGGCAATATAATATCATCTTCATTTTCTAATTCTTCTTTATCTAAACTTTCGAATCCTGGTAGTGTATTATTTTCTTCTTCATCATCCATATCAAATAAATTAACAATATCTTCCTCTTTTTTTAGTCTGCTTTCTTCTATTGTTGTGTCTGCCTCTTTTTTTATATCTTCTTCCTGATTTTTTTTAGGTCTCCCTCTTTTTTTCTTAACTATTGTATCTGTTGTTTGCTCTATTGTAACTTCTTTTTTAGGTCTTCCTCTTCTTTTCACCGGCAAACTTTCTTCGTTTACATTTGGTTTCATATCTTCTAAAAGTGGTAATTCGATATCTTCCATATTGTCTTCAATTTCAGCTTTATCTTCTTTAATCTTTTTAACTTTTGAAATATCCACTTCTGTTGGGATAACTACTGGCTTTGTTAGTTTATTTTTACTTAATTGTTCTTCTATCAATTTAATTTTTTTATTTTCTTCTTTATTGTTAATATCTGGTTTTATTTTTTTTACTTTTACACTTGGTGGTTGATAATCAGGTTGTCTTTTTTTATTCAAGTTCTCTTCATTAGTTTTTGTACCTAAACTAACAATTCTTTTGTATTTGTCACAATCAGATTCTAATACTGCTTTAACATTTAGCGGTAAGAATTGAGCTATTAGTCTTAATTGAGCATCTGTATATTGTGTTGCAATACTATTAAAGCTTTCAACATATTTTTCCGCATTTTTTCCTAATTTTTTATAATGTGTAAGAATATTTTGTATTTCTACTTCACTTACATCTTCTTCATTTTCTACTTTATAATCCACTTCGTCAGAATCGATTTTATAATACACTTTTGCTTCTTTTTTAGTACGAGGTTTATTTAGTAAGTCACAAACCTTTGATATACTTCTATCTTGTCCAATCAATGCACTATAAATTCCAATTCCAAAAATTTTCACTAAAAATCCTTCTGATTTTGTTCTTCTATCATTACAAATAAGTATTATTGGTATATCTGTTCCAGAATTGTTTGCAGCTTCATCTGATATATTATCTAACTTTCCAAATATAAATCTATCGATTTCATCATAATTATTGTTTGAAAAAGCCTCTAAATCTTCACTTATAACTATTCTATCATATGATTTGTCTTTTTGTAGTTCTTTTTGTATTGCATTAAAATAATACACATTTTTTCCTGTTATTATTTCTTTGTGATTTTGTTGATATTCTTTAATAATCGCTTCAGAAATTTTTTCATTGCCAACTGCAAACAAAACCTTCATTTGTTTAACCCCTCCAACCTTTTACTACTATTGCAAAAATCAATGGTAATACTTGACATATTACTAATACTGTTATTATTCCTATCATAACGCCAAAGCCTTTGTCTTGCACATCTAACTTTCTTATTCCTATAACATAACGATATATAGCACTAATAACTATTCCCACAAAGCAGAAAGGTATACTATATATTCTTACTAGATTTAATATATATGCAACATATCCATAAGTTTGATTTCCATATTGTTCTACATAGTCTTCCATTGTTTTTAAACTTTTTTCTTTTATTTCTACTAATGTACTACTAGTTTTTGTAGGTTCTAGTACATTTTCAGTATTTGTCGCATATGTTGTAATTACACTAAATACACATATAAAAACAAATATAACTGCTATAACCTTTTTCATTGTGTCTTCCCCTTTCTTTATTTTATATTTCATTTTTTTGTTTCAGTTTTCTTACATATTATATAATACAATACTCTCCTCAAAATATCAAGAATAAACTAAACTTTTTTTTATTTTTTCTTTCAAAGGTCAGGCACTTTATTTTTTTTTATTCATATAATTTTTATATAAAAGAATTCTTTATTAAAATACTATTTAAAGTGGAGGTATATTTATGTTACACTTCTTTTTAACTGGATTCTTGTTCTTTTTAAAATCTGCCATATTTTTAGTAGGATATATTTCAAATAATAGTTTATTTCCAGAGCCTTTATCTTCTAATGAAGAACAGTACTATTTAAATTTATTATCTGAAGGAAATGAAGAAGCTAAAAATATCTTAATTGAACGAAATTTAAGATTGGTTGCACATGTTTGTAAAAAATATAATTCTACAAACATTGAATTAGATGATTTAATTTCAATTGGTACAATTGGACTTATAAAAGGCATAAATAGTTTTGATTCTTCTAAAGGTGTTCGCCTTGCAACTTATGTTTCCAGATGTGTAGACAATGAAATTTTAATGTATTTAAGAAGCATTAAAAAGTTAAATTCTGAATTCTATTTAGAAGAACCTATTGGTAAGGATAAAGATGATAATACAATAACTCTTCAAGAAATTTTAGAAAGCAATAATAGGCCTATAGAAGATGAAGTAGATTTAAAATTCAAAATAAAAAAATTATATATTAAGATGAAAGAAGTTTTAAAATCGAGAGAAAAACTCATTTTAGAATTAAGATTTGGTTTAGATGGAAATAAACCTAAGACGCAAAATGAGATAGCCCAAATGATGGGAATTTCCCGTTCTTATGTGTCTAGAATCGAGACAAAAGCTATTGGTAAGTTGGCTCAAGAAATACGAGAAGAATAAATTTAATAGCTGTAATATTTTTGCCTTTATATAATATCTTTATATAGAGGTATTTTATGAATTTTATTTTAAATTTTTGCATGGGAATTTTAATAGGAGCAGGTGCCATACTTCCTGGCATTAGTAGTGGCGTTTTATGTGTAATTTTTGGTATATATGAAAAGCTTGTAAATAGTGTTTTGAATTTATTTAAAAATTTTAAGGAGCATTTCTTATTCCTTTTTCCCATATCTTTAGGTATTTTCATTGGTGTTTTAGCATTAGGCAATATTTTAAAATACTTATTTAACACTTTTCCTATACAAACCAAACTTGCTTTTATTGGGTTGATATTGGGCGAAATTCCTATTTTATTTAAAAAAGCAAATAATGGCAAAGGATTCCGTTTGCATTATTTGCTTTATCTACTTCTTACATTTATTATTGGTTTTTTACTTATTATTTTAGAAAATAAACTTAATATACCACTTTTTAAAACCGAAAATGTAAACTTTTTATACTTAATTTTATGTGGTTTTTTAATGTCTATTGGAATTGTAGTTCCTGGAGTTAGTAGTAGCGTTATTTTAATGATACTAGGAGTTTATCATATTTATTTAAGTGCTGTTTCTTCACTAAATCTAGTTATACTTATTCCTATTGGTATTGGCATTATAATAGGTGGCATATTATTTTTACATTTAATTAAATATTTGCTTGAACATTACTATACAAAAACTTTCTACTGCATTATTGGGTTTGTATTAGGCTCTGTACTAATATTAATTCCTAAATTTTCTTTTAATTTAGAGGGCATCATTTCTTTAGCGATATTTTTTATATGTTTTTGTTTAGCTTCTCAATTAGAAAAAAAGAGTTAAAATTAATCAAATTTTTAACTCTTTTTTTCTTTATATAGCAAAATATAATGAAAATCAACTTTTGTATAATATCCTCGGTCCTTCGTTTATTGTTTTATTGTTTCTTCCTTCTTAATATCCAACCTGGCTTTACTCGTATAGGCAGTTGCATTCTTACAGTTTGTCCTAATTTTCCAGGATTAATGGTATCTATTTCTTTTCCAGTTTCTGAATCCCATAAGTTTTCTATAGTAAATTCTTTTACTTCTATTTGGCCTGGAATTAATACTTCCATTGTATCTCCAACAGTTAATTTATTACGTATTTCCACTAATGTTTTTCCATTTTCGTTACTTAAAATTTTACCTCCAAATTCGAAATTAGGGTTATACTGTTTTCCGTCATACTCTTGGAAATCCTTGTTATTTCTATCATTAAAATAAAATGTTGTTAATCCTCTTGTTTTTGTTTTTTCTAACTCTTTTAAATATTTTGTACAATCATATTCACTAGGATTTTTCAAATAATCATCTATAGCATTTCTATATGCATTTACTACTGAAGCTAAGTAATATTCTGTTTTTAATCTACCTTCTATTTTTAAACTTTCCACTCCCATATTTATTATTTCTGGTATTTCTTTTATTAAACATAAGTCTTTCGAAGAAAATATGTATGTTCCTTTTTCATCATATTCCACTGGCATTAAATTTCCTGGATTATTATTTTCTTCAACATACACATTATATGCCCATCTGCAACTTTGTGCACAATCCCCTAAGTTTGCACTTCTGTTTGCTAAAAAGTCACTTAAAAAGCATCTTCCTGAATATCCAAAGCATATTGCTCCATGTACAAATATTTCTACTTCTAACCCTTCTTCTTTATTTTTTACTATTTCCTTTATTTGCTCTTTATTTAACTCTCTTCCTAAAATAACTCTTTTAGCTCCATTTTTGTGCCAGAAATTTGCACTATGGTAACTTACAGTATTAGCTTGTGTACTTATGTGTATATCTATATCTGGTGCTTCTTGTTTTATAACCTCTATTACTCCTCCATCTGATGCAATAATTCCATCTACTTTTAATTTATTTAACATTCTTGCTTGTTTCTTTATTTCTTCATAATACGTATCCCAAGCGTAAATATTAATTGCCGCATAAACCTTTTTTCCTATACTATGAGCATATTTTATTGTTTCTGCTAAATCGTCATCTTTTACTTCCGCTCTACTTCTTAAAGATAAGCTTCCAGTTCCACAATATACAGCATCTGCTCCATACAAAAAAGCTGTTTTTGCCTTTTCAAAAGAACCTGCTGGTGCTAATAATTCTACTTTATTCATTTTTTTATTCCTTTCAATTATTAATTTTTCATTAATATATTTTACATTTTTGCAGAAATCTGTTATTATATTGTTTATTAAGGAGAAGAAATTTATGGAGAAAAACAATACTAAAAAATTATCTAGAAAATGTGTTTATATTATATATTTCTTTTTATTTGCTTTTATGGGCTGGGCAATGGAAACTTTTTATTGCGCCTATGAAATGGGGTATTTTTCTAAAAGAGGATTTTTATATGGTCCTATTTGCCCTATTTACGGATATGGTGCATTAATTTTAATAATAATTTTAAGTAAATATAGGAAAAGTTCTTTCAAACTTTTTGTCTATTCTATTATTATATTTACTGTTTTTGAATATATTGTAAGTTTTGGTTTAGATGCTTTATTTGGTCTAAAGTGGTGGGATTATTCTGAAAGATTTTTAAATCTAAATGGTCGTATAAGCATTTTTCATTCTTTTGCATGGGGATTTATTGCTATACTTTTTATAAACCATATTTATCCTTTTGTAAAAAAACATGTCAATATAATATTATCTAAAATTCCACATAAACTTCAAATTGCAATTATATCCGTTATTGGAACTGTTTTTATAGCAGATACTGTATTATCTTGCATTAGATATATAATTTAAATAATTCTTGAAATTGCAATTCCATCTCCAACTTCTAATATTTGGGTTTCTATATTAGGGTCATTAGTTATTTTAGAAATATATTCTCTTAAATTTCTTACTGCTGTGCGTTGTTTGTGTTTATTATAGTCTCCTAAAACATAACCCTTATATAAAACATTGTCTGCTATAATTATGCCATCTTTATTTATTAATCTTAAAGCTTGTTCTAAGAAAAAAGGATATTTTCCTTTTGCAGCATCAATAAATACAACATCATATTTATTATGTAATGTTGGCAAAACTTCTACTGCATCTCCTATAATTACATTTATTTTTTCTTCTGCCCCTACTTTTTTAATGTTTTCTATTGCTTCTTTAGCCCTTTGCTCATCTCTTTCTATTGTATCTATACATCCACTATCTGCAAGATATTCTGAAAAACAGATTGCAGAATATCCTACAGCAGTACCTATTTCTAATATATTCTTTGGCCTAACTTTTTCTAATATTTTTGACACAACTTCTAAAGTATCATCCATAATAATTGGAATATGATTTTCTAATGCTTTTTTCTTAATATTATCTATCATTTTCATATCCTTTTTCGTTTTTTGCTTTATTGTAATAGTAAGATATTTGATATATTATCTGCTCTCCTATTAAAGATTTGGGTATTATATTTTCTGATTTAAGAATCTCTAATATTTCAGTTGCATTTTTCCCTTCTTTAGCTAATTCCATGATTCTTGCTCTAAATATTTCTCTTGCTTTATTATCTAATCTTCTTTCTTCATCTTTTTTTATCTCTTCCTCTGTCTTAATAACATTATTGTACCTATTACTATAATATCCTCTCATATCATAAATATACTGATTTGGTCCACTACCATTTTTTCTAAGCTTAGCTCCCATATTTTTTTCCTCCTTTATTTTTTTAATCTTGCTGCCATTCTTTCTCTTGTTTTGTTATCTAATATTTTTTTTCTTAATCTAATATTCTTAGGCGTTATTTCTACAAGTTCATCTTCTTCTATAAATTCTATTGCCTTTTCCAATGATAGTTTTATTGGTGGAACCAATCTTAATGCATCATCAGATCCAGAAGCTCTTGTGTTAGTTAAGTGTTTTTCTTTACATACGTTTATTGAAATATCTTCATTTCTTGAGTTTATTCCAACTATCATTCCCTCATATACTTCAACACCTGGTCCAATAAACAACTCTCCTCTTTCTTGTGCATTATACAATCCATAAGTTATAGATGTGCCTTGTTCAAATGCAACAAGTACTCCTCTAGTTCTAGATTGAACTTCTCCTTTATATGGTTCATAACTGTCAAAAATGCTATTCATAGTTCCTTCACCTTTGGTATCTGTTAAAAACTCTGTTCTGTATCCAATTAATCCTCTAGCAGGTATTTTAAATTCCACTTTTGTGTGTCCTACTTCTGCTGGTTCCATATTAATCATTTCTGCTTTTCTTCTTCCTAACTTTTCAATAACATTTCCAATACAATCATCAGGAACATTTACTACCAATCTTTCTATTGGTTCACATTTTACTCCATCTATTTCTTTTATTATAACTTTTGGTCTAGACACTAAAAGTTCAAATCCTTCTCTCCTCATAGTCTCTATTAAAACAGATAAATGTAGTTCTCCACGCCCACATACCTCAAAACTATCTGCTGATTCTGTTTCTTTTACACGTAAACTAACATTTCTTTCTAGTTCCTTAAATAATCTATCTCTTATATGTCTTGAAGTTACAAATTGTCCTTCTCTTCCTGCAAATGGTCCGTTATTTACACTAAATGTCATAGATACTGTTGGCTCATCTATATCTACAAAGTCTATCTTTTCTGGATTATTTGAATCACAAATTGTATCTCCTATATTTATATCTGGAATTCCAGATAGACAAACTATGTCCCCTGCTTGCACACTTTCTACTTCTGTCCTTTTTAAACCTACATAAGTAAATAACTTTGCTATTTTTCCATGTTCTATTTTATCTTTTTTACAAATAGCTACATTAGTTCCATTAGTTATTGTTCCTCTTTCTACTCTTCCAACTGCTATTCTACCTAAGTATTCATCATAATCTATATTTGATACAAGCATTTGCATTGTTCCGTCAATATCACATTTTGGCGCATCTATATTTTTTATTATTGTATCAAAAATACATTCTATATTATCGCTTTCTTCATTTAAACTCATTTTAGCTATTCCATTTTTTGCAGAAGCATATATAACTGGAAAATCTAATTGTTCATCTGTTGCATTTAATTCTATAAATAATTCTAAAACTTGGTCAACAACTTTTAAAGGATTAGCCCCTGGTCTATCTATTTTATTAATTACAACTATTGGTTTTAAGTTTAGTGCAAGAGATTTTTTTAAAACCTCTCTAGTTTGTGGCATTGGTCCTTCAAATGCATCTACTAATAAAAGCACGCCATCCACCATTTTTAAAACACGTTCAACCTCTCCTCCAAAGTCAGCATGTCCTGGTGTATCTACTATATTTATTTTTATATTTTTGTACATAACTGATGTATTTTTAGAAAGGATTGTAATTCCTCTCTCTTTTTCCAAATCATTTGAATCCATTACTCTTTCTTGTACTTGTTCATTTTCTCTAAATACATGACTTTGTTTTAAAAGTGCATCTACTAATGTAGTTTTTCCGTGGTCTACGTGTGCAATAATTGCTATATTTCTTATGTTTTCGTTTATCATTTTTTCCCCTTCTCTTTTTACTATGTATTTTTTGAATAGTAATATGATTTTATCTCTATTTACTAACCTTTATATTGTACTCTAAATATTTTCGTTTGTCAACATAATAATATTGTCCATTATCTCTTTACTTACTTTATCTAGTATCTCTTTTTCTGGCTTATTAGATTTGTATTGGCTAAAATCTAATGGTTCTCCTATATTTAATTTCACTTTTCTAAATGGTTTCATTTCTCCTTGAATTCCAACAGGTATTACAGGTACTCCTGTTCTTATAGCCATATATGCCACTCCATTTTGTGCCTTTCCATTTTTTTCTAATCCTTTTCTTGTCCCTTCTGGAAATATCACTAGTATTTCACCATCTTTTAAAAGTTTTAGAGAGTACTTTATAGATTCTATATCTCTCATTCCTCTTTTTACTGGAAATACACAACATTTATCTCCTAACCATTTTATAAATTTATTTTTAAATAATTCTGCTTTTGCCATTACATATACTTTTCTTTTCAAATTAGAAACTAATATTGGTGCATCCCAATTAGATGTATGATTTGCACATATTATATATGCTCCCTTATTTTGTATATTTTCTTGTCCTACACATTTTACTCTAAATACAATAACATTAAATATATATACTAAAAAAACTATTATTTTTCTTAACATTTAACTTCTCCTTTAGCTTTTTTTATAATTTCTTCAACTTTTTGTTTTACTTCTTCAATACTTAACTTCGTAGTATCTATAACAATAGCATCTTCTGCAATCCTTAAAGCTCCTAATTCTTTATTTTTGTCATTATTATCTCTCCATTTTATATGCTCTAAAACTTCTTCATAAGTCATATTTATTCCTTTTTCTAAATTTTCTTTATACCTTCTTTTTGCTCTTTCTTCTACATCTGCATCTAAATATATTTTTACATTTGCATTTGGGAACACATATGTTGTAATATCTCTTCCCTCCATTATAACATCTTTTCCTTCTGCCAATTTTCTTTGTAGTTTTACCATATTTAATCTTACTTCAACAATTGAAGAAACTTGTGAAACCAATTCTGTTACTTCTTTGCTTCTAATTTTTTCTGTTACATCCTCTTCATTCAAAAATATAGTTTGAAATCCATTGTTATTTTCTATTTTCATATTTATGTTTTCTGATATTTTAATAATCTTCTCGGTTTCGTGAATTGAAATGTTTTGATTAAGCATTTCTAATGTAACACATCTATATGTTGCTCCAGTATCTATATTAATTAGCCCAAAATCTTTTGCAACTAATTTTGTAATAGTCCCTTTTCCTGTCCCTGCAGGTCCATCTATTGCAACTATGAAAGACATTGTTAATCCTCCTTCTTTTTTTCTTCTGGCATATATATTCCTTTTGCCACGATTGTTATGTCCACCACATTCATTGTAGTTAATATTTCTATTTCTTTTCTTACCTTTTCTTTAAATTCCCTTAAAGCAGATAATACATTGTATCCATAAGTAACTATTACTTCCATATAAATAATAGGGCCTTCTGGTGTTTTTTCAACCCTTGTTCTTATTACTTTATTAATAGCCTCCGTTTTTTTAGCTAAATATTCTGCTATTTGTCTAAACACTGTATCTGATATTATAAAATTTCCCAAATAACTAAATGTTGGTCTTATTATTGATTTTTCTGAAATATATGGTGCATTTCCTTTTCCTTTTGATTTAAATATTTGTAATGGATCTAATATATATCCTGAAAAATCTTTTTTTATTTCAAATGTTGGTACAGGTATTACATGTTTTCCTTCAGTCTTTCTTATTGTTTTTGCTGTTTGCATTTCAGCTTCTGTTGCGACTTCATTTATATATATTGTTTTCACAGGTTTTTGTAATCCAAGATTTTCCGTTATTTTTTCTACCATTCCATCTGAAGTTCCTAAAATCAAAATTGCTTCCGGCCTATATTTTCTAAGAGCTTTTTTCATTTCCTGTTTCTCTTGTTCATTTACAAATATAGCTCTTTTTACTGTTTCTATTTTTGTAGGCGCTTTTTTGGCTGATGTCCCTGCTACTACATTATTCTCATTTATTAATAAACCATCATCTATAATATAATTTATATTATTTTCGCTCGCTACCATTTGAGCTCTGTAACTTTTTCCTGTTCCAGATGGGCCAACAAAAGCATAAACTTTTATATTTTCATTATTGTTATTAAATAATAAACTCATTTTATCCCTCTTTTTTTAATTAATAAATTAAATATATCATATTTCTATTTCTTTTTCAATTTTTATGATATAATATTTAAAATTAATAATTATTTTAGAAGGGAGTTCTAAATGAGTAGGATAGATAAAACTAATTATTATTTAGATATAGCAGAATCTGTTACTAAAAGAGGTACTTGCATAAGAAGAAATTTTGGAGCAATTATTGTAAAAAATGATGAAATAATATCAACAGGATATGTTGGCGCTCCTAGAGGAAGAAAAAATTGTTGTGATTTAAATTCTTGCATAAGAGAAAATTTAAATGTTCCTAGAGGTGAACGATATGAATTATGTAGGAGCATTCATGCAGAGCAAAATGCAATTATAAGTGCTAGCAGAAAAGATATGCTTGATGGCACTTTATATTTAGTTGGTATAAATTTTAAAGATGGCACATACGTTGAAAATGCTAGTCCTTGTGCTTTATGTAAAAGAATGATAATAAATGCAGGATTAAAGCAAGTAATAGTTAGAGATTCTAAAGAACATTTTAGGGTGATTGATGTTCAATCTTTTATAGATAACGATGAGAGTCTTACAGAATTTAAAGGATATTAAATTATTTGCCAAAAGCTTGCAAAAACATGTTAACTTCAATATAATATATATATAGTTTTATTGTATATAATCTTTATAGACAATAAATATGCGGGTGTAATTTAGTGGTAGAATGTCATGCTTCCGACCTGATAGCGCGGGTTCGATTCCCGCCATCCGCTCCATTATGCGTTTTCGTCGAACCACTTGAAAGTATTACAACAAGTGACTTTAAAGAAAACAAAAAAGTGAATATCATTTCACAATATATAAGTCGATTTAGTCGGCTTATTTTTTGCTTTTTGGAAATAAAAGTAAATAATAGCCTCAAAACATTGAAAAAAGGAGGTTTTTGTGATATGATAAGCTCAATTAACAGAAAAATATCAATAAATGAAGAATTACTTTCTAAAATCAAATGGGCTTGCACTTTTAGTAATTGTGAACCAAAGATAAGAAATGGTAATTTGAGAATGGTTGAAAAGACTAATATTGCTTATGTAGAGCCACATACTGCTGTTATTAAAGATAAAATTTATCTTTTCTTTAATGAACACGAGTATTTTTACATAAATAATTTAGCAAATAAATATCCATTATCAAGATTACGAGAATTTATCAATGATTAACTAACACTAAAAGTTCTTATTGTTTCAGCAGGTACAACAAATTTAATATAATAGAAATTATAAAGTGTTAGTTAGCAAAGGCTTTCTAGCACTTTTATGTTTATTGGAGGTTTTCAAATGGAAGAAACAGATTTAAAAAGTAAAAAGAATGTTGCAGGAATTTATATTCGTGTAAGTACAGAAGATCAAGCAAGAGAAGGCTTTAGCTTAGGAGAACAAGAAGAAAAATTAAGACAATTATGCAAATACAAAGACTTTGAAATTTATAAAGTTTATAAAGATGCAGGAATAAGTGCTAAAAATATGAAAGATAGACCAGCCTTTCAGCAAATGTTAGAAGATATGAAAGCAGGTAAATTAAACTATATTGTAGCCTATAAACTAGATAGAGTTACCCGTAGTGTTCGTGATTTAGAGGTTTTAATAACAACATTAGAAGATTATCATTGTTATTTAGTATGTGAAAGAGATGATGTAAATACCTCTACTGCAAATGGAAGATTTTTTGTAAGAATGCTAACAGTTCTTTCTCAATTAGAAATTGAAATAGTATCTGAAAGAACAAAATTCGGATTAAATGGTGCAATTAAATCTGGCCATATTCCAGGGAAATGCCCATTTGGTTATTATAGAGATACTGATAAAACTTTAAAAATAAATAATTCTACTAAAGATTTAGTTATAAGAATATTTGAAATGTATTTAGAAGGTAAAAGTTATCAAGCAATAGCAAATATTTTAAATAGTGAGAAAATTAATTCACCAACTAAAAAGAAATGGATTGACTCTACTATTGATAGAATTATAAATAATAAAATTTATATAGGAGATTATGAAAGATATAGATTAGATAATAGTAAAGAAACTGAAGTATTTATGAATGTTGCCCCTGCTATTATTACAAGAGCTATGTGGGAAGAAGTTCAAAAACAAAAAGAGAAAAATCAAAGATCTTATTGTAGAAATAGAGTTTATATCTTCTTTCAAAAACTTATATGCCCTACTTGTGGAAGTATTATGACTTGTAAAGGTGCTGGTGGTAGCAAAGCAAAATATTTATATTATCATTGTGATAATTGTAATTTATATTACAACGAAAGTGAAATTGAGAATTGTTTAATTGATTACATTTTAGATTTGGTTGAATATGATTATCACATAAATAAATACTTCTATCCTATACTTGCTGAAAAGAAAAATGATGAAACAAAAGAAATTGAACAAGAAATAAAAAAATACCAACAACAAAAAGATAGATTAATGGACGCTTATAAAGCTGGTATTCTTAAAATGGAAGATTTTGCAGAAGATTATAAGGTTATTGAAAATAAATTGTCTATTTTAGAAAATAAAAGATTAGATGCATTAGATTTATATAAGGAATCTTATAATCCACAACATATAATGGCAGAAAGAGATATTGAAAGAGAAAAACTTACAGATGGTCAAATGTATAAAGATATATTATTAAGTCTTTGGACTATGAAAACAAAAGAAGAAAAACAAGAACTAATATCAAAATTTATTGAGTCTGCTATTCTAAAAAAAGACGAAAATGGTGGTTTTGTACTTGAAAAGATTAATTTTAGAAGTACTTTTATAGAGCAAATAGACAAGTTATACAATAAAGGTGTGGTTGATATTCCTAAAAGAGTTGAGCGTGGTGGTAATGTTGAAGATATTAGAATGAGTGTAAATATGAATAAAGCACAATTAAATGATTATCTTGAAAAGTTAAAAGAAGAACTTGATATTGAGTATATGGATTTAGGAGAATATTATTATCACGATGATAAATTTGATGAAGAATATGATAACAAAAATCCATCTGTTGAATTTAAAAATAAGGTTTTGGAATTTAAAATAAAGAATAACAGAAAAATTATAAGAGCTGTTTCATTACACGAAAAGCAAAACTTTTTAGCAAAGCCTTGTGCAAAAATTAGGCTTGGACTTGTCACAAGAATACCATCGAAGAAAAATCTAAAATAATTGTTGCAGAATTACAAAAGATATATTCTCTGCAACAATAAAATTAACGTGTCACGTTTTGTTTTTATGAAATAAAAATGAAAGTGGCGATAGTTAATTTTGATAATTTTTATCTTGTAGATAAAAATTATTGCCTCGCAGAGACCCCGAGTTTTGATGGCACGTCGAAACTCATAGGGGGTTAGGACTTATGACTTCGTCAAAGTCCTGTGCTTTGAAGAAATTTCAAGGAGGTGTTTTTATTGGCTGAAGAATTATCTTATTCTATTCATTTAGGAAGTGACAAAAATAGAAAAAACTCTGCAAAGAAAGTAGCAGAAACAAATATATCTGGAACAACCTCATATACAAATAACGGAATACAAACAGCAGGAACATTATCAAAAGTTAATAATCACAATTTAAGAGAATATGATAACAATAAAGCAATGATTGAAATATTATATGGATCAGATAATTTATATCAAGATGTTCAAAATTTATATTTAGAAGAATTTGAAGAATCAAGACTTGAATATAATGCTAAACAAACTCGTAATGATAGAAAAATTAATGATTATTTTAAACATATATCAGAGAGTCCATTATGGGATTTAGCTTGTGAATTTATAATAGAACTTGGAGATAAGGACTTTTGGGAAGGTAAAGATTTAGATTATAGAAAGAAAATGGCAGATGTATTCAGAGAACAAATACAAGATTTTATGAATTATATGCCTGAATTTAAATTTGCAAGTGCTGTTGCACATTTTGAGGAACAATCAAAATCTCCTCATCTACACATTGTTGGAGTACCTGTTGATAATAATTGTAAAAGAGGTATGAAAAAGCAAGTTGCTAAATCTAAAATATTTACAAAAGAATCATTAACTAAACTTCAAGATAAAATGAGAGAATGTTGTATTAACTCATATAATAAAGTTTATTCTAAAAATGCTGTGCTTAAGAAAAAGCAAAAAGGCAGAAACAGAGATATTAATGTTAAAAATATGAATGATTATCAAGCTTTAAAAAGTCAATATGATAAATATAATAAAAGACTGACTAAAACAGAAGAAAAAACAAATAAAGTTGATACTACTTCTAAAGAAGTTAATAATATACTTGAAAATCTTAAACCTACTGCATTTAATAAAAATAATATGGTTATTTCTAAAGAAGATGTAGAAAAAATAAAAGATTATACAAAATCTGTAACAGATACTACCAAATCTATTAAAAAAGTAAGTGATTTAAATATAATAATTGAAGATTTTGAAGATAGTTATAGAAAATTAGATAAAGAAAATCGTTCATTAAAGTTTGAAGTTGAATCAAAAGATGACACAATTAGCCAATTAAAGAATGAATTATCTGCTAAAGACAAAGTTATTGGCAAATTACTAACTAAACTAGATAAAGTAAAAAATGAATTTTCTAAATTAAAAGACTTTTGGCACAGACTTATGAAACATTTTCAAAATAAAATTGGATTTGATAAAGATGAACATTATAAAATTGTTTCAGATGATTTATATAAAAATGGTATATTTACAGATGATGAATTTGAAATAGCAACTAATATTGCAAGAAAAGTACAACTACCAAAAGAAGATACGGATAAATGGAAGATTAAAAAGAAGAATGATATGAATTTAAATTAAGGAGAATTTACAAATGGAATTTAATGAAATAATAGATTATATAAAAGGAATGAATGAAAAAGATAAATTAAAATTAGCAATTAGAATAAATGAAACAGTTTATAGTAACATTGATTATGATAAGAAAGAAATGTTTGAAAAATTTGATACAAGACTTAAAGAAATTGATGAAGAATACAAAATATATCAAAGCATTCCTAAATATATTTTAATGATTGTTGCCAGAATTACTGAATTAAGTAAAGATGAACAAAATAAAATTGTATTATATTTGTTTAATTATATTCAATAAAACCTATATTTCAGTATATGGACTAGAACAAAAATTTGACAAATTAGAAAAAATGGAGTATAATATACTTGTAAACCTCAATTGGTCTACGTTGAATTCAGGGGCATCCAATTTTAGGAAGGATGTATTTATTAGTATTTATGCTTAATGGTTCGCGTATTGCCCGCCGTTTGCTAGATTAAGATCTAGCCCCTTGGCCTGGCTTATTGCCTACCTAGTGCGCTTACTAATAACCCTTAAATGTTGGAAGGTATTCCGACCTTCAGAAGGAGAAATTATGTAGCAGTAATTTCTTAAAAAAGGTGAGAAGTTAATTCTCACCGATTTTTTTATATTATGAATTTCCAACACATTCATAAAATTTTTTACCAATAGTAGTTAAATTAACGTATTTATCTGTTCTAGAGTTAGCATTACTTGAAATAACTATTGACATCGGTGCAGTATTAACTAATCCTAAAGATGATAATCTATCTATTGGATATATTTCAATTTTACTTGTATCTGATAGTTGTTGATTGTATATTAATCGAATTATATTAAAATCATTTAAAAATAACATTTTTATTATTTCTGAAAATTCGCAAAATTGATTCCAATTTATTTTTTCATTTATATAGCTCTTATAAAGATTTGCTAACATTTGTGATTTTTCTATATCAATCGTAGAGTTCAAAATAATAATAACTCTTCCTAATTCTTTTTCAGCTTTTTTTGAATCAGAATTCAACATTTCTTTATACTTAGTTAATTTTTCTTCATTTATAGTTCCAGAATTAAATTGTTTAATAAATGTAAGAGTTTGTTTCAAGAGATTTCTATCGTGGATGTTTTGATAAGTTTTTTGAACACCAATTAACATACTTACAATAGGTATATCTTTAAATAATCCATCTTCTAAAAGACTATCTATACCTAATTCAGCAATATCTCCTATTGAATCTTTACTTCCATCAAAAAGTGAATATGAAAAGCTTGGTATTATTTTATCCATTTAAATTCCTCCTAATATAATTAAGTTATTATACAATAAAAAGTCTTAATTCCTGTTCATTAAAAGTAGAAAAAATATTGACTTTTAAAAATTTTTCAATTATAATAATTATAGGAAATAAAGATCCACAAACGTGGTTTGCCAATTAATATGTAAAAAACACATTGAACCGCCAAGTTACAGATGTGTTTTTTTATTGTCTATTTGCTTAAAATTATAACCAGTATAATTAAGGCAAATACTATAATAGTTTCGACAACTAAGCCAAATAAAAGTAGATATATTATTTCTAATAAAACAGCTTCTATCATAGCATCACCTCCATTCTCGTAACATAAGTTACGGACTAAAAGTGACAAACCACATCTGCTTATCTCCATTTCCTATGTTAGTCAGTATACCATAGGATTTTATAAAAATCAATGCAAAAGAACAAAATTTCGTAACAAATTTAAAATTAATTATTGAAAAATTATAAAATTTATGTTAAATTATTATTAATGAATCGAATTATATAAGAGAGCTTGAAACAAAGTGAGTCATTTTTTCGCATACCTGCTCCGTAATCGCTCCAACGACGTATCTGTTCGAACTTTTTTTAGAACAGATAGATATGAAAATCAATCAGTAATGGTTGATTTTTTCTTTTTGCAAAAAATCATCCTAAAGCTATAATGAAAGGATGGTGTTAAAAATGAAGATAATTAAACAAGAACTACAATTTGATGAAAGTCTAAAACAAAGGCTTGAATTTATATGTGAGTTTTCCAAAGTTACTCCAACATTTATAACTGGTAGCATTAGAAAAATTGAAAATACTAATCTTACATATATAGAGCCACATAGAGTGATTATTAAGAATATTACTTTTTTAGTATTCAATTATTCTAATGATATTTACATATCTAACTTATCTAAAAAGATTAAGCTATCAGAACTAGAAGAATACCTGCAAAGTATATAAATGTAAGGAAAAATTTGACATTTCTTTAAATCGTGATATAATATAGGCAATAAATTATCTATATTTACTTTGGCAAGAGCAGATATAGATTTACGAGTACTTTGAAAAAATTATATTATATTACAATTATATTGTATTTTATTTTGTGATAAACGGATTTAAGAGATGTCGAAAGTAACTCGTGTGTACTTTGATGTCTCTTTTTTGTTGGATTGGAGGTTTGAAAATTGAATGATGAAAAGAAAAAATGTGGATTGTATATGAGAGTATCTACTGAAGATCAAGCTCGTGAGGGTTTTAGTTTACCAGAGCAAAAGGAAAGGTTAGAAACTTTTTGTAAATTTAAGGGTTATGAAATTATAGATTATTATCAAGATGCAGGAATAAGTGCAAAAACTGGTAATCATAGACCAGAGTTTGAAAGATTAAAAAATGATATTAAAGCTAAAAAGATAAATACTATTGTTGCTCTAAAACTAGATAGAATAACAAGAAGTATTTACGACTGGGAAAATCTAATGACATTCTTAGATGAGAATGATGCCTACCTCGATTGTGTAAATGATGAAATAAATACAACAAGTGCAAATGGCAAAATGATTTCAAGACTTTTAATGAGTGTAAGCCAAAATGAAATTGAAAGAACTAGCGAAAGAACTAAAATAGGTTTAGCAGGTGCAATAAAAAATGGACATATTCCTCACATCGCGCCATTAGGCTATAAAAGAGAAGATAAAAAATTAGTAATAGATTATTCTACTAAAGATATTGTAGTTAGAATATTTGACTTATATTATAATGGTTACTCTTACCAAAAAATTAGCAACCTATTCAATAAAGAAAAAGTGTTAGGAAAAGATAATTGGCGAGATTCAACAATTATGGGTATTTTAGAAAATGAAATATATAAAGGCGATTTTGTTCATGGTAAGAAAACTAAACAACCTACTTACTATGAAGATGTAGTTGAACCAATTATTTCAAAAGAAATGTGGGAAGATTGCCAAGTGCAAAAAAAGAAAAATTCAAGAAGTTATAAAAGAACATTGATATATTTATACTTGCAGAAATTGAAATGTCCCAAGTGTAACAGAATATTAGGTGGGAAAGCTACTACAAAGAAAAATGGAAATACCTATTTTTATTATTATTGTAATGACTGCAAAATTGAATTTAAAGAAAAAGTTATAAATGATTATTTCAATCAATTTATTAGTGAGTTAGTAGAATATGACTCTGTTGTAAATCAATTCTTCTTGCCTATGATAAAGCAAAAATTTGATGAGCCTAAAGAACAACTAGAAAAGGAAATCAATGATCAAAAAGTAAAACTAGAAAGAATAAAAAAGGCTTACATTAACGGTGCTTTTGAAGTACAAGAATATAAAGAAGAAAAGAAAATAGTTGAAAATGCAATTACAGAGCTTGAAAACAAACTAGAAACTACTGATTGCACAGAAGAACTTAAATTTACTCCAAAAGATATACTTTTAAAAAGAGATATTGACTTTATCAACAAAGTAAAACTAGATAAGGAATATCAAGAAAGAACTAAAACTTGGAAAGATTATACAAGACAAGAACGAGCAGACTTAATAATGAAATATGTTGATGATATAGAACTTGCTTTAGTTGGTAAAGAAGTAGTAGTTAAACAAATAAACTTTAGAGAATCAATTTGTAAGCCTTGTCAAGAATTATATGATAACGGTTATATTAATACTACAAAGCCTATGATATTAGGTAATGTGCTTGGTAGTGTTAGATTTAGTAATTATTTGCCAGATGAAGAAGTCGGAGAAATCATTATGAGATTAAGGCAATATTATGATGTTCATTATACAGAGGCAATATACTATGTTGATAAGCAGATGTTCTATTTCAACTTTGCTGAAGACAATAGTGCTATTGTTAGAGTATTTCCATTAGAAGATTATTATAAATTAGATCCAGACAATAAAATGGAAGAATATCGATTTGGAATAATTTATATTGATGGCGAAGATGAATTTCGAATAGAAGATATAGAAAACATTGAACCATACTTCAATGCAATACCAGATGATAGCGAAACAACAATTACTTATAAAAAAGATGAACCAGTAGAAATTGTAGTAAAGCCTGTTAAGTTCTTCAAAGATGATGCTGAATAATTGTTGCAACTAATACTATAGTTATAGACTATGTTGCAACAACAAATTAGCGAATATAAATTTATATTTGCGTTAGCAATATAAATTTTGTGTGAGGTAATTTGATAAATTTTAGCTCTGTGAGATAAAATTTATTGCCTCGCAGAGCCCCCCGAGTTATGATGGCACGTCATAACTCATAGGGGGTTAGGACTTATGACAAGGTCAAAGTCCTGTGCTTCGAAGAAAGTTCAAGGAGGTGTTTTTAATGGAACAAGAATTAGCCTATTCTTTTCACTTGGGTAGTGATAAGAATAAAAGTAAATTAGCAAAGAAAGTATCAAAAGGAAATGTATCAGGTAGTACCTCTTTTTCAAATAATGCTATTCAAAATGCAAAAGATTTATCAAAAGCAAATAAGCATAATTTAAGAGATTATGATAATCAAAGAGAATTAATTACAACTATATATGGAACAAATGATATTGTAGAAGATGTTAAACAAGTATATTTAGATGAATTTGAACAAGCTAGAATTGAATATAATGCCAAAACAAGAGCTGATAGACAAGTTAAAGATTACTTTCAAAAAGTATGTGAATCTCAAAATGATATAGCTTGTGAGATTATAATAGAACTTGGAGATATGGATTTTTGGCAAAATAAAGATGAGGAATATAGATTTAAGATGATAGATGTATATAATGAGCAAATACAAGACTTAAATAAAATACTTCCTAGCTTTAAAGTAGCCAATGCTACCATTCATTTTGATGAAACATCTCCACATATGCATGTTATAGGTGTTCCAGTAATAGAGAATTGTAAAAGAGGTATGAAAAAGCAAGTTGGTAAATCACAATTATTTACTAAAACCTTACTATCAGAAATACAGGATAAAATGAGGAATGCTTGTATTAAATCATATAATAAGTTTTATGATGTAGATAGTAGGCTTAAAACAAAGCAAAAAGGTAGAAATCAAGATATCAATGTTAAGGAAATGGAAAACTATAGAGAAATAAAGAAAAAACTAGAGAAACAAAAATCAAAACTAGAAAATGCCAATAAACAAACTAAAAAACTTGATAACACAAGTAAAGATATTTATAAAATATTAGATAATCTAAAATCGCCTTTACTAGATAAAAATAATAAGCTTATTTCGAACGAGAATATAGAAAATATCAAAAATTATATTGAAAACGTAACTAATGTTACTCAGACTGTTAGAAGTGTAACTGACTTAAATGTTGCTATTGAAGATTTTGAATTTTATACACTTGAGGTAGGTCAAGAAAATCGTTCACTTCAATATCAAATAGAACAAAAAGATGAAGTTATTGAAAAATTAAATGATAAATTATCTGCTAAAGAAAAGATAATTAATAAACTACAAGAAGAAAAAGAAAGTTTGAAAGCACAATTACAAAAATTCAAAGGTTTTTGGCATAGTTTAATGAGCCACTTTCATAAGAGAATAACTTATGATAATGATACAAATTACAAAATTGTTAGTGATGACTTATATAAAAATGGCATATTTGATGATAACGATAATGAAATAGCTAATAACATTTTAAGAAAAGTAACTATACCAAATGAAAACAAATCTGAAAAGAACAGAAAGAAAAATAATGATACAAGATTTTAAAATAGAGGTAATAGAAAATGGAACAAGAAAAAGTAAAATATTTAATAGATATGATAAATAATATGGATATTAAAGATAAATTAAGATTAGCAATATGTATGAGCCAAAGCAAATGGTCTGAACTTATATATAATACCAAAGAATACTATGAAAAATTTGATAATATGTTAAAAGACGTAGATGAAGAGTATAGAACTACACTTATAGATTTTGGAAAGTACAAGCTAGTAATGTTTGCAATGGCTAAACTAATGGAAATAAAAACAATAGAACAAAATAAAGTAGCATTGTATTTATTTAATATAATAGAGAGCTAAATTAAACTGTTTGAAGGTTTAAATTTTTGACAATTTTATGTAAATATGATATAATTATAAGTGATGTAACACTTTGCATTACTCCGTTGCATCAAGAACTATCCACATTTTGAAACGGGCGACTGCCCAAGGAGGTAAACTATGGCTTACAAGACAATCGAAGAACTCATCAACGACTCTATCCGGGTCATTCCTGGAATGATTGCGGTTTACCCGCAGTATTCTCAGGAAGAAGTTATCAATGTGTCGGAAATCGTTCCGAAGTTCCCTGGTCGCTATGCGACAAATAACTCAACGGTCGCTTTCGTACACAACGGAAACTTCTTTGTCACTCCGTACACTCGTAGTGCAATGAATCTTCTGGCTGCTAACGGTTTTAAGGAGGCATACTTCTATGTACCGTTTAGCAATTGGGATTATCCCAAAGCTGAGAAGTATCGTTGGGAGCAGCTCCGCGCGAAGGCCCATAAGTCTTACGAAGAGGATTTCGTAGCTGATTGCAACCGCTATTGTGACGAGCATGGCTTCGGCGAAATCAGCGAAGAAACCCTGCAGAGATGTTTCAAGATGCCTAGCACTGGGGTTCATGTAAAGCACCTCTATTTTGAGGACTTCTACTACCCCATCATCAACACTCTCTGCCTGGACTGCATCGGCGTCGAGCGCATCGGACACTACTGCTCCAACAACGGAAGAGTCGTCTTTGTATACCGTGACGGTGGCACTTATGTCGCCAAGGGGTATAAAATCCTCGAAGAGCTTCGCTCTGCTGGTTACAAAGAAATGGGACTGTTCGTTCCGTTCTCCAACGGTGAACAGATTCAGGACAGGGTCCTGAGAGCTAAATGGGATGCACTCAGCAAGTAAAGAGCCATCTCAAGACAAGCATTGCACGTCTTGGGGCATTGGGGTCAGCTTCGGCTGGCTCCTTTGTTTTTTGCAAAAATTTTATAGTAAATCTTGAAATTTTTTCAATAATCTGTTAATCTATATATAACTTGATTGATTGTTATATCAATCGTTAATGAGAGAAAAGTTGTAAATATCTACGACACCCGCTCCAAGAAAAAACACGCTTTAAAGCGTGTTTTTGCACAAATTTAATGTTTGCAATGGCTAAAATTATGGAAATGGAATCAACGGAACAAAATAAAGTTGCATTATATTTCTTTAATACTATAAACTAGTTATAAAAAATATTGAAAAATTTTAATTTTCCCTTTATTTTAAATAAAAAGTATGATATTATTTCTAATGAAAATAGTAATAAAAGTAAGGATATAAAAAACATAAATTATTGCTAAATTAGAAAGGAAAGATAAATATATGGGAAATAATAGTGATAAGATTTTAGTTTGTGATGGACTTAAAGAACTAAAAGCATATTTAGATAAACATAAAGAGGTTAAAATATGTTTGTATTTGGCAGAAAAAACTAAGGAAGCTTGGGATATTTCAACAAGTAGAGTTTATATGAATCAGATAGATAAGAACTTTGTGTATTTGCCTGTAAATATAAAAAAAGGCGATATGGACTCAATTAGAGAAGTCTATAATATAGCAGAAGAAGATGCTAGAATAGTGGCAATAAATCAAACACAACCACATAAAAGTAATGCTGTGCAAAAGGAGTGGTTTAAGGGGCAAAGAATTCCAGATAATGTTGATTCATTGGTAAAAGATAAGTATAATAAATTACAATGTTATAATTTAAATGGTCCATCTTTTGCTAGTTGGTTTGAAGATGAAGTAAGTAATTTTTCTGGAAATAAAGTAATTGTTTTTGGTGTTGGAGGTGTAGGAGAGCCAATAGCTAGAATTATTGCAAATAGCGATTTAGAGTGTATGTATTTAATAGATATATATTCAAAAGAAGATCTAGCAAAAGAATTATCTAAAAATACAAATGTAGAATACGTTAATAACTTGAGTAAAGTTGATTTTAATACAAATAGTAAATTAATATTAATAAACTGTGCTGGTAAAGAAGGCGGAGACGATAAAGAGTTAAAAACTGTAATAAAACAATTAAAGAATATGAACCATATTTTTGTAGATTTACGACCTCAATTAAATATTGAAATAGTAAACGTAGCTAAAGAATATGGGTGGGATGCTTATACCGGATTTGGTATGAATTCTAGAAATGATTATGTTTTATTGCAAAAAATACAAGAATTAACAGGTATTAAAATTCCATCTTTCAAGGAGTTCGAAAAATTAGTTGCATCAGCATCTTAATTTTTCTTGAATATATCAAGAAAATTAGTTGACATTCCTTAAAAATCTGTTAATCTATATATAAATTGATTGATTTTTTGTATCAATTGTTAAGAGAGAAAAAAAGTTGTAGATAAGTACGACAATCGCTCCAAATGTGAGACTTGTCGGTCAAAATGAATAGTGGATGAATGAAGAGTTAATAGTGAATAGTACAAATGTGCTCCTTGCACTTTCTAAAAAATACTATTCACTATTAACTCTTCATCATCTACTATTCACTACATATTTAATTTTTTATTAATCTCATATATTTTCTGCATATTAATCTACAATCTCTTCAAAACGATATTTTTGAGTTACATCAGGATATTTTTCATGGTCTACTTCAGATAAAAACATATCTAATGGTCTTGCATAAATTCCATCCTTGTGATTTGTCTTTCCATTATTATCCATACAACGATAAACAACTAATTTTTCTCCTGTTTCACTATGCTCTGCTACTGTAATTACATATGAATTTCATTTCTTCATTCATCAAGTTTTTGAAATTTTATTCATAAATTAAAAATAATCTTTTACATCACTTATAATTTTTTAGTTAAATTTTATCTTCTTTTTGCTAGTATGCTCTTGTATTGCTTCTGATATCATTTTATCCCTACAACTTACTTTATTCTCCTTTTTCTAACACAAATTTATTTACTATTTCTATATACATAATTAAATATGTAATTGATATTAAAAATCCTGCCAGTACGTCACTTGTGTAATGAACTCCTAAATATATTCTACTTATTCCTATTAAACATATAAAAATACTTAATATACATATGGATATCCATTTAATGTATTTATTTTTAACATATTTATATATCAAATATATTAAAAATCCATAATATGCCATGCTTACCATAGAGTGTCCGGACGGAAAACTATATCCACTTACTTCTATTAATCTATATCCTGTTGGACGTGGTCTTTTCAAAATATGTTTTAATAATTGATTTAATGTTGCTACAATTGCTAAATTCGCTAATATTAAAAAACCTATTTTTTTATTTTTTATAATTATAAATAATAGTACCGCTGAGCTTATTATAAAAATAGTGCCTCCTAAGAATGTTATACCTCTTGCCACAGGTGTCACTGTACTTGAAATTAATAAGTTTGATATAATGTTATATCCTATTATATCTCCTTTTATAATTTCTTTATTAAAAATATTTTCAACTAACACTAAAAATCCTATTAAACAAATAAATAATACTATCCATTGTATTTTGTGTTTTATACTATTTTTCATATTTCTCCTCTTCGTTTTTCCTTATAACACCAATCATTGCAGATATTAATAGTGTAAATTCTAATACAACTCCTAATATAGATGATATGATAAAATATATGCTGCACTCAGTTCCATAATATTTTTCAATTTTATATTTCTTCTATTTTTATTCTTTCTTTTCCTATTAATTCTTGTAATTCTGACAAAATTGTATCTGTTATGTATATTCCGCCTGCTAAGTCTTTCTTGTCTCCATTTATTATTTGTATTGGCATATTATTTTTGTCTCCACAAAAGAATTTTATTGCTCCCCTCAATTTATTTTTACTTTCTTCATCTAATTCTGTTATATTTATTGATAATATTTTCTTTTTTTGTATTCCAAATTCTTTTATGTCTCTAGCTACAATTTTAGTATCTTCATCTTCTCTTACACTTAATCTGCCTTCAACTAAAATAATACTATCCTCAACAAGTATATTAGCACAATTTTGATAACAATTTTCAAATACTATTACCTCTGTAGGTCCATACATATCTTCAACTGTTATAAAAGCCATAAGTTTATTTGTTTTTGTATATTTTTTCTTTACACTTGTTACTATTCCAGCATATTTTACAAATTGGTTGTCTTCAAATTCTGACATTCCGGTTTCTTCTATGTCAGAATTTATTTTTTTCATTTGATATGTATTTATAGTTGTCTGCAGTTCTATTTGAGATTTTATTTTTTCAAGTGGATGGCCAGATATATATATGCCTAGCATCTCTTTTTCCATAAATAGCATTTCTTTTTCTGTATATTCTGGAAGTATTGTATAATTATATTTTATTTCATCTATTTTTTTATTTTCTACTGGTGTTAAATCAAACATACTTACTTGCCCGTCAAAGCTCTTTTTGTCACTATTTGATATAGTATCAATTATAGTTTCATATGATGCTATCAATGTGCTTCTTGTTTGTTCGAAATTATCAAATGCTCCAGCTTTTGTTAAACTTTCTACGCATTTTTTATTTACAGATAAATCTTTTATTCTTTCACAAAAATCTGCAAAATCTTTAAACTCACCATTTTTTGTTCTTTCTTCTACTATTTCATCTACAGCTGCTGTTCCAACATTTTTTATACTGCCTAAACCAAAACGTATTTTTTCATTATCTACCGTAAATTTCGTATAGCTTTTATTTATATCTGGTTTTAATATTTGTATATTTAATCTTTTACACTCTTCTATATAGTCTGGTATTTTGTCTAAATTTCCTAAAAAGCTATTTAATGTTGCTGCCATAAATTCTGCTGGATAATATGCTTTTAAATATGCTGTTCTGTATGATACTACTGCGTATGCTGCTGCATGCGATTTATTAAAAGCATATTTGGCAAATTCCGCCATTTCGTCAAATATTTTATTTGCTGACTCCGCATCTATTCCATTTCTTACGCAACCAGGTACAACTATATTGCCATTTTCATTTAATTGTCCATTTATAAATATTTCTCTTTCTTTTGCCATTACATCTAATTTTTTCTTTCCCATTGCACGTCTTACTAAATCTGCTCTCCCTAAAGAATAACCTGCTAAATCTCTTACTATTTGCATAACCTGTTCCTGATATACCATACATCCATATGTTACTTCTAATATTGGTTTTAATGCTGGGTGTGTGTATACAGCATGCTCTGGATCTTTTTTATTTGCAATATATCTTGGTATTTGGTCCATCGGTCCTGGACGATATAGCGAAACTCCTGCTATAATGTCTTCTAAGCAGTCTGGTTTTAATTCCTTCATAAAATTTGTCATTCCTTGACTCTCAAATTGAAATATCCCAACCGAATTTCCATCTTGCCATAATTTATATACTTTAGGGTCATTCATATCTTTGTCAAACTCTACATCTATACATTTATCCTTTTTTACTAAATCTATAGTATCTTGTATTACAGTTAATGTTCTAAGTCCTAAGAAGTCCATCTTTAAAAGTCCCAGTTCTTCTAATGTAGTCATTATATATTGTGTAGATATTGTATTATCTCTCATATATAATGGTACATAATTTACAACTGGCTCTTTTGTTATAACTATTCCACAAGCATGTGTTGAAGCTTGTCTTGGCATTCCCTCTAATGCCATAGCTATTTCTATTAATTTCTTTACTGTTGCATCATTTTCATATAATTCTTTTAACTCTCTATTTTGTTCTAATGCTTTTTTTATTGTTATGTGTAATTCATTTGGTATCATTTTTGCCAATTTATCTGTTTCAGCATAAGGTACATCTAATGCTCTACCCACATCACGAATTACCATTCTTGCTGACATTGTTCCAAAAGTTATTATTTGTGATACATTTTCTTTACCATATTTATCACAAACATACTCTATAACCTTGTCTCTTTTTTCATAACAAAAGTCTACATCAAAATCTGGCATACTTATTCTCTCCGGATTCAAAAATCTCTCAAAAATAAGATTATATTTTATTGGGTCTATATCTGTAATTCCTATACTATATGCTACAATAGAACCTGCACCTGAACCACGTCCTGGTCCTACTGGTATATTGTGTGTTTTAGCATAATTTATATAATCCCATACTATAAGAAAATAATCTACATATCCCATTTTCTTAATTACACTAAGCTCATATTGTGCCCTATCTTGTATTTCTTTAGTAATATTTTGTCCATATCTTTTTGCCAGGCCGGCCTGTGTTAAGCTTTCTAAATAATCATAATGTGTACTATATTGTTCTGGAACATCATAATTAGGCAGAATTGTATGTCCAAATTCAAATTCCACATTACATTTTTCTGCTATTTTTACTGTATTTTCTATTGCTTCTGGTATATTTTTAAAATATTCTATCATTTCTTCAGGAGATTTTACATATAATTCATCTGTATCAAAACGCATTCTATCTTCATCTGTCATTTTTTTACCTGTTTGTATACAAAGTAAAACTTCGTGATTATATGCATCTTCTTTTTTTAAATAATGTGCATCATTTGTTGCTACAAGTGGAATATTCAATTCTCTTGATAAGTCCACAAGTTTTTGATTCACCAATACTTGTTCCTTTATTCCATTATTTTGGACCTCTAGATAGTAATCTTCTCCAAATAAGTTTTTAAACCACAAGGCTACTTTTTTAGCTTCCTCGATATTATTATTAAGAATAGCTTGGTTTACTTCTCCAGCTAAGCAAGCACTTAAGCAAATTATTCCTTCATGATATTTTTCCAAAATTTCTTTATCAATACGTGGCTTATAATAAAATCCTTCTATAAAACCCCAAGACACTAGTTTAGCCAAATTTTTATAGCCCTCATTATTTTTAGCCAGCAAAATTAAATGGTTATATTTTTCATCTATTTTAGGCTCCTTGTCTTTTCTTCCTCTTGGAGCGACATAAACTTCACAGCCAATAATAGGCTTTACTCCATTTGCTTTACATGCCTTGTAAAAGTCTATTGCACCAAACATTACACCATGATCTGTAATAGCAATTGCATTCATTCCTAATTCCTTTGCTCTTACAGGCAAATCTTTTATTCTATTAGCACCATCAAGTAAACTATATTCGCTATGTATATGTAAATGCACAAATCCCAATTGGGGACAGTCCCCAATTGTCCCATTTTCACAATTTGGGACACCCCTGTTATTTTCTTCCATTTTTAACCTCTTGAATTATTTTTCTATTTATTCCTGTTACTCTACTTATTTGATTAACACATGTTCCTCTAATTTCCAATATTTTAATAATGTCTTCTTTTATATAATTTTTCCTTATTCTTTGCATATTTACTATATTATCTATTTTTAGTTCATTATATATAATATTTATTAATTGCTCATCTGTTAATTTATTTTGCATTTCATATTCTGTTAAATTAAAATCTTCTCTTTCTTTTTGTTTTTCTTTATTTTGTTTTATAAACATTTCGATAGCTTGTTTCTCACACTTACTATTATATAGTAATAATATATCTTTTACATCTGTTAATTTTGCTTGTTCTGTATTTATGTATTCTTTATAGCTACTATATTCATATTCTGCGGTCTTACATATTCCAGCTTTTTCTGGATTAAAATGTATATACTGTATTGCATTTTTCAAGTATGTTTCATCTTCTATATTTTTATTGCAGTATCTATCTTGAAATACATGTCCCACTCTTTCGTACTTTTTATTAAAATAAGACGAATACCTTGTTAATAAACTGCACATAATCTCTGGCAATTGATTTTTATCAGTTTTTACTATCATATGTACATGATTTGGCATTATAACATAAGCATATATCTTATATTTGTATTTTTCTTTTGTTTTTATTATTTCACTTTTAAATTTCTTTTTATCTTGTGTATCAAGGAAAATATCTTGTTTATTAATTCCTCGCATTATACAATGATTTACACCATTGGGGCTTATTTGTCTATTACTTCTTGGCATTATATTCCTTTCCATTTTACTTATTTGCCCCCATAAATAAGTAAAATTCATATGTATTTTATATTTTTTAATAGTATATAATATTTTTCTAATAAATTCTACTACTCACAATAAATTTTATGTGAATTTTTCATTAAGAGTGTCCCAAAATGTCCAAATGGGACAATTAGGGACTGTCCCTAATTGAGATTTCTTGCCATTTGAATTCCTGAAGCCGAAGCCATCATTAATCCTCTTGTCATTCCCCCTCCATCTCCTATTGAGTATAGTCCTTTTACACTTGTTTCAAAATTGTCATTTATTATTAGTTGATTACTATAGAATTTTATTTCTGGTGCATATAATAGATTATCTGGATTAGCAAATCCTTCTACAATTTTGTCCATACTTTTTATAAATTCTAATATATCTGTCATTGTTCTATATCCTATTGCATATGTTATATCTCCTGGTACTGCTGATTTTAATGTTGGTATAACTGTATTTCTTTTAAGTTCTTCCTCCCAAGTTCTTTTGCCTCTATATATATCTCCTAACCTTTGTACTAATATATTACCTGCTCCTAGCTCATTTAAATTTCTTGCTACATTTCTTCCATAATCTATTGGCTTATTAAAAGGATATGTAAAGTTATGTGATACTAATATTGCTAAATTTGTATTTGTGCTTTTCTTTTCTTTATATGAATGTCCATTGACTAATGCCAAATTTTTATCATACACTTCTGAAGACACAAATCCACTTGGATTTTGGCAAAATGTTCTTACTTTGTCTCTGTATGGTCCTACTCTTCCAACAAATTTTCCCTCGTACATATATTTATTTATATCTTTCATTATGCTGTCTGGTAATTCATACCTAATACCTATATCTACAATTCCAGACTTTGCTTTTATATTGTGCTTATTGCACATATCAACTAGCCAATTAGCGCCCTTTCTTCCAACAGCTATTACAACTTTCTCTGCTAATATCATTTCTGTATTTGCTTCTTCATTTTCTACTTCTTTAGAAGGTTTTATTTTTACACCTTTTATTTCGTTATTTTCTATAATTAAATCATCCACAATTGTTTCAAATAACATATCTATTTTATTTTCTTCTAAATAGTCTTGTAAATCTTTATATATTTTGTGCGCTTTTTCTGTACCCAAATGCCTTATTGGTATGCTTATTAAATCAATTCCTTCTTTTTTCGATTTTTTAGAAATTTTGGCGACTTCATCCTTATATTCAATTCCTTCCAGCTTTGTATCTGCTCCATATTTTAAGTATATTTTATCTGCATAGTCAATTAATTCTTTTGTTTTTTGTACTCCAACATATTCATGTAAATTTCCTCCCACATGAAAAGTTTCATCTTCCTTGTTATACAAAGATAATTTTCCATCTGAAAAGGCTCCTGCTCCTGAAAAACCACTTGTAATACTGCAAAATGGTTTACATTTTGTACATTTACTTATTTTTTCTATTGGGCAATTTCTGTTTTCTATTCTTTTTCCTTGCTCTATTAATAAGATTCTTTTGTTCTTTCCTAATTGAATAAGTTCATATGCTAAAAATATCGAACTTGGTCCCATTCCTATAACAATTACATCGTACTTTTCTTTCATTTTTATTCCACCTTTCTTTTTAAAGGGCTGTCCCAAATTGGTCAAATGGGACATTTAGGGACTGTCCCCAATTGGTCGAGAAGATGTATGTTTCATCTACTCTTCTGTTTAAAGAATTTTCTAATGCTTTTTTATATATTGATAATTGTGTTTTGTATTTATTTATTAATTCTTCTGGTTTTTTTACATAGTCTGTTTTGTAGTCTATTAATATTAATTTATTATCTTCTGATATGTAGTATAAATCTATAATTCCTTGTACCAATATGTTTTCATCTGTTTCTATATTTTCATATATTTCTTTTGCTGGGATATTAATGTAAAATGGTTGTTCTTTGTGTATTTCTTTTGCTTTGCTTAAATCGTTCCATAAAGCTGATTTTGTGTATTTATACAAAGTATCTATATTAATTGCATCCGCTTCTGTTGTTGTTATAATTTCTTTTAATACTAAGCTTTGTATCATCTGCTTTATTGTTTCTTTGGTGTATGTTTGTCTTTCATTTAATCTTTGTATGCATAAATGCATTAATGTTCCTTTTTCTGCTGGAGTTATTTTTTTCTCTTTTCCCATAAACTTTGGTATTTCTGTTAATTCTATCTTTTTATCTTCTTCTGCCTGTAACCTTGTTACAGCTGTTTTCGTTGGTATTTCTGATGATTTTTTGTATCTATATTTCCAATTTAAAATTTCTTTTATATTTTCTGTATCTTTTAAATCTTTTGTGTTCTCAAAAATTTTTTCTTTTATATTGTTTAATTTTTCTTGTTCTTTATTATTCAGTTCTTTTTCTAAATCTGTTTTAGTGTATGTATATAAAGTTGCAATATCTGTTATTTTGTTTTCATTTTTCAAATAAACAAGCTCTAACCAGTCTAAATATGTTTTATATTTTTTTACTAGCTTGTAATCAATTATGTTCATATTCTCATTATATATTTGTAATAATTCTCGTTTTTGCTTAAAATCTTTTTCTAAATCTTTGCTTATTCCTGTTATAATTAACTTTTCTTTGGCACGTGTTAATGCAACGTACAAAATTCTTTGTTCCTCTGATAATGTTTCTAATTTTATCTTTAATTTTATTGCTTCCTTTGCTAAAGTATCGTATTCTATTCTCCTTTCAAAATCTATTAATTTAGGTCCTATTCCCATGTCTTGATGCAATAATATATCTTCATTTAAGTCCCTCATATTAAAGCTTTTTCCCGTTCCACATAAAAATACTACTGGGAACTCTAGTCCTTTACTTTTATGAATACTCATTATCCTAATAACATTTTCATTTTCTCCTATCAACTTAGCTGATGATAAGTCTCCATTATTATTTTTTAATCTATCTATAAAATTTATAAAATTAAATAATCCTTTAAAACTTGCATTTTCAAATTGTTTTGCTTTTTCAAACAACATTTTTAAATTTGCTTGTCTTATAGCGCCATTAGGCATTAACCCTACTATATTTATTAGATTGGTATCTATATATATTTGCCATATTAATTCATCTAGTGGTAAATATTTTTCTTCTTGTTTCCATTTTTCTAAATAATATATTACATTATCTATCTTAGAATTTAATTGTTCATTCACTACCAATCTTGCTTTTATCATTGATTCATAGAAGCTACAACTTTTGTCTGTTAATCTTATTGAAATTAGGTCATTATCTGTAAACGCAAATATAGGTGATCTTAAAACTGTTACTAATGGAATGTCTTGTATTGGATTGTTTATTATTTTTAAAATTGATACTATAATTTGTATTTCCATTGTATCTAAATATTGTGATGACGAATCACTAAATACTGGTAAATTAAGGTCTGCTAATTCTTTTTCATATATTGGTGCTATATTAGTTGTTGCTCTTAATAAAATTATGATATCTTTGGGTGTTATTTTTCTATAACCTTGTTCTTTATCAAATACCATATAATTACTATTTAATAGTTCATTAATTTTTTTTGCTACAAATTTTGCTTCTAATACAGAGTTTTCTATTTTTTCTACTTCTATCTTTTCATCTATTTCTTCATCATTTATGAATATTTCTTCTTTTTCTTTTAAATCTATAATGTGTAACTCTGTTTTTCCTGCATAATCTGTATTTTCTTCAGGCTCTTTATATCCAGCACTATAATTTAAGTATTCTTTTTCGTTATATTCTATCTCTCCAACTTTTTCACTCATAATGTTTTGAAATACTAAATTTGTTATATTTAATATATTTTCTCTACTTCTAAAATTTTTAAATAACTGAATTTTTAATCCTAAACTATTATCTGGAATTTCTTGTTTCAGATTGTAATTTTTATATTTTTCTAAAAATAATTCTGGTCTTGCCTGCCTAAATTTGTAAATGCTTTGCTTTACATCTCCAACCATAAAAATATTGTTGCCTTTTGAAATACTTGTTAAAATTTGCTCTTGTACTAAATTACTATCCTGATATTCGTCTATTGCTATTTCCTGAAACTTTTCTCTATATTTTTTTGCTAATTCTGTTGCCTCACCATTTTCACCTATAAGTATTTTTAATGCAAAATGCTCTATGTCATTAAAGTCTACAACATTCTTTTCCTTTTTTTTACTTGCAAATTTAAACATAAATTCTACTAAAAGATTTTTTAGCTTTGTTAATGTTACATGCATTTCATTTATATCTTCATTTGCTTGTATAGAATCATAGGCTATTTTCTTTTTTATGCTTTTATTAATTATTTCTTTTACTTTATTTCTAACTTCTTTTGCTTGTTCTTTTAAATCTATTGTTATTTTCTTGTCAGTAGGCCACTTTTGCCATACTAGGTTATTTATTTTTGTTAATGTGTTATCCCATGAATTTGTATATCTCAGTATATCTTCTAAATTATATATATCTTCTTGTATTATTTTAGTAAATTTGCTTAATTCATCAATTTTTTTCATGTCTTTTAATATATTTTGTAATTGCATTATTCCTTCTGTTAATTCTTCTTCTATATTTTCTAATATTGTTTTTCCCCATATAGTTTGAGCAAAATCTTGATTTGTATTTTTAAATAAATTCACTTTATCATTAAGCCATTTTTCTGGAAATGGGCTACTTTGAATAAATTTATATATATTTAGCACTAAATTTTGTAACCCTTCATCCCCTCTATATCCTGTATAAATATTTATTAAATCTTCAAAATCTTTATCATTACTTAAATATTTTTCTTCAAATAACTCATCCAAAACTTCATATTTCATAAGTTCTATTTCTGTTGTGTCTGCAACTCTAAAGCTACTAGAAATATCTAGCTCATAAAAATTATTTCTAATGACATCTAAACAAAATGAGTGTATAGTTGAAATATTTGCTTTATTTATTAAATTAATTTGTTTTTGTAAATTAGTATCTTCTGGATTTTCTTCTAACTTTTTATATATTGCTTCTAATATTCTTTCTCTTATTTCACTTGCTGCTGCACTTGTAAAAGTAACCACTAAAATTCTGTCTATGTCTATTTTTTCATTTATAACTTTGTTTATAATTCTTTCTACAAGTACGGCAGTTTTACCACTACCAGCGGCAGCGGCTACCAATATGTTTGCACCTTTTTCATTTATTGCTTGTTGTTGTTCTTCTGTCCATTTTACATTAGCCATACTTTTAACCATTTAATTCCTTTCCTAATACACTATATAATATTTTTCGTTAAAAAACAAGTGTGGTATGAAATTATCTTAAGTACTCAAAAAAGTACGGCTCTATAAGAGCTGTACTTTTAAATGCTAAAAAAGTTCTAAGACATATTTATTCAGTTATTATTTGTTTTTTTATTAATAACTTTTTTTCATCAAATTCAAATTCATAATTTTCAAATGGATATTTATTAACAAAAATCTTATTTGCTTTTACATTTTTTATGAATTCAATTGCTTTTTTTGAATTTTTTGTAAATATTGCCACCGTATCTGTTATAGCAATTTCATTTATCTTTTTTATCGCTTCTTCTATGTTCTCATTTTCATAATAGAAACTTACTAAATTATTATTATATACATATTCATCTATTTGTTTTAATATATTTTCAAAGTAATCATTATCTGAATATATTTGTATACTTCCATAACTATTATAGATAATATCCTTTTTAAATTTTTGTTTAAACTTATAGTACTCATATTTATCTCCAATAAATACTGCAACATCAAACAATTCTTGATTTTTATATAATTCTTCTATCTCTTCATTAGCTATACATACCTTATATTTTATGCTCTTCATACTTTCATTAAATATTGTTGTCATACATTCTGTTGTAGCCCAAGCAAGATTTGGGAAAAAAACTATATTGTTATTAGTAATTATTGCTTTTATTGCCATATCTACCATTATATCCGGTGTCCCACTATATACTACTGCTATATTGCCTATGCCATCTACTCTTTGACTCTTTATGTCTTCCGCTGTTAGTATTTCTTTATAGTTTGTATATTTTTTTACAATATCTTTTATTTTATTCAATTCAATCGCATTACCATTTTCTGTATCTCTTTTTATTGCTTCTTGTAAAATATTTTTATTAACTTCTATATTTTTTAATATGTTATTAATTAATTCTTTAATCTTTATATTATTATATATATCTTTCTCTAATAAAATTTTTCTATCCATTTATTTTATCTTCCTCTATTTTCATCATAATTTTCTTGTATTTGAGCTATCATTTTATTTGCCTCATCTTGATGTCCCTCTGGTAATGCCTTAATCCATGTTACATTCCTATTGTCTCTTGAAATTGTCTTTTCTTGCAACATACCTATTTTCCTCATTAAATTTGTGCCATAGTTTCTTACGTGATTTACTACTTCTACATTTTCTTCTGTTCTTAACTCTGATTTATTTGATTGTTCTGCTAATTCTACTGCTTTTATTAATGGCAATACATATGTTGCATTGTTTTCCCCTCTTTTGGTGTTAATTTTTTCTAAAACCACTACTCTCATATTTTCTAATAATACTAGAGTATATCCATCCAAGGCTCCTCCACTTATCTCTCTTCTAGTTACATTATTTTTTCCTAATTTGTCTAAAAATTCATCTATTATTTCAGGAGATATTTGATATCTTTGATTTTTTGTGATAGTTGTACTTTCTTGTGTTCTTATGCTACTTTCTCCCAAAGTTTCTCCTGTATTTAGTATTTCCGGCAATGCCTTAATTTCTTCAATTGCTTGTTGGTTAGCTCTGCTATCACAAATTTTGCTAAACTCATCTGAGCTTAGTATCCCTTGTTCTCTTAAACTTTCTAAGTTATCATAGCTTAATGCTTTACTTAATATTAACTCTTCAATTTTTTTAATGTGTTGTATTCTTTCTCCTTCTGGGAAGCTATATTCTCCCATATCTTTTAAAATTAGATTGTCTATTCCAATTTGTTTTAAATCTTCTACACTAAGCTTGCCTATTAAATATGAATCTAATATTGTTTCTGAACTTATTTCTCCATCTTTTAAATATTCTCCAACTTCTGAATTGCTCATAAGTTCACCAAATGTATCTCTTGATATATCTCCTTTGGCCAATCCCTTTGCTATTTCATTTATAGTTATTTCACCATCTATGTATAGTTCTTGTATTTCTTCACTACCTAAATATGGCAATACTTTTTTTAACTCAATACCATATTCTTTATATATATCTAATAAACTTTCTTTATTAACATATGGAATTACACTTTCTAAAGATAAAATTCCTTCTTTTAATAATATTTTCAGATTATCATTTGAATTGTCTTTAGAATTTTTCAAATAATTTTCTACTAACAGTTTTTCGTATTCAATTCTATCTTTTTGTCTACTAACTATCTCAAAATACATTTCTTTAAAACGTTCTGCATTTTCTTCATCTTGTAATATTGGTAGTAATCTATCTAGAGAAAAATATTGTAAATAGTCTTTATCAAATATAATATCTTCTGTAAATGCTGCTTCTGTTCCCCTAGCTACTACACATTCATGTAAACTCTTTTGTCTATTATATACATCAATCAACCTTTTTGGCTCTATAAAGCCTTCTTCTACTAAGCTTAATATTTCCTTACCTGTTAAACATTTATTTTCATCGCATCCAATGTGCAATTTTTCTGCGAATTCCCCGCTTAGGGGCTCTTCTGAAAATAAATTATATAATTGATCTGAAGTTGGTCTTTTATCTTTAGGCATTTTCTTTAATAATGGTATTAATACTTTTTTGTTCATATAACCTTTTTCTATAAAACTAATAAATTCCTCACCATTTATACCACTTATCATTTTCTTTATTCTATCGTTTTTTGTCTCCATTAAGTACCCTTGTGCCCAAATCTTTTTAATTGTATCTTCTGAAAGTGATTTTAAAAAAGATGTATTTTTTAAAGCTGTATTAATATCTTCTGGGTCTAATATTCCTACTATTATTTCTGGATTTAATATTCCAAGTTTACAAAATTTTAAGATATTATCAATATTTACCTCTAGTTCTCCACTTTCGTTTAATTGCCCATATTTACACATTATTAATATATTCATAAATTCTTCTGCATCACTTTTTATACTAATTCCAGATTTTTTCACTTCTTCACATATTCTTATTAAGTCATTTGTATTTATTGTGTTTGTTTTATATGCAATAATAACATCATATATATTAAGATATTCCTCTTTCAAAAAATATTCTACTGGTACTGTTCCTTCCTTGAGCAATCTAAGTATTACTTCCTTTGGTTCTTCATCTTTATGTTTATGTACTTCTATAGCAATATACATAGCATATATATGTTTCATATTATCATCATTATCTAATTTTTTGTATTGTTCTAATACTTCTTTATAACTTGGAAATTGACTTAATCTCTCATCCAATTTTTCCTCAGATACCATTCCAGATCTTAATAATTTTTGCATTATTTCACTATATTTAATTGAATGGGCAAATAACAAACATTCCATTCTTTTTTTTGCTCCTAATTTAGAATATCTCTCTACCCACTCTTTTATCATATCTGGTAAATTTGCTATTTTTTCTCGTGATACACTAATTTCTTTATTACCTGCTATAAAATAACATATGCGTCTTTCTGTGTCCACTTTCAAGTATTCGCTTATTATGCTTTCAATTATTGCTTCATCATCTATCATAAAACTCTCCTTAAAACAATAGTATTTTTTTATTTTACATAATCTGTATATAATAATAACATATTTTTCTATTTTTGTCAAAAAAAACAACCTACGAAATACTTTGTTTCGTAAGTTGTTTTTTATGGAGCAGGTAGCGGGAATCGAACCCGCATAGCCAGCTTGGAAGGCTGGAATTCTACCATTGAACTACACCTGCATTCGTATGAACAAGTATTATTATAAATGCATTTTATTATTTTGTCAATATTTTTTCTAAAAAAATATTGCTTTTTTTTTTTCAATACTAGATAATAGTATTCAGGAGGTTAGTATGACTAGTTTTGTTTTAAAAATTATTGCTTTAATTACAATGTTTATAGATCATTTAGGTTATTCTATATATGGTAAATTTAGTTATCTTAATTATATTGGTAGAATAGCATTTCCTATTTTTGCTTTTCAAATATCAGAAGGATTTGTTCATACTAAAAATATAAAGAAATATTTTATTAGATTATTAGTTTTTGCCATAATTTCTCAGTTTCCATTTATGTTATTTTTATCTACCTTTAGTAAAAATATTTATGAATTAAATATTTTCTTCACTTTATCTTTTGGATTACTTGCCATATTTATTTTTGATAAAATTATTAATACTAATTTAACTATTTTTAACAAAAGTATTGATAAATTTATAAAATTATTTTTAGGATTGCTTATTACATTTTTTATTGGTGTTATTGCTGAACTTTTAAATTTTGACTATGGATTATTTGGAATTGCTATTATATTTATGTTCTATCTATTTAAAAATGATAAAGTAGCTATGATTATATCTTTTATAACTGCATGTATAATTAAATATGGTATTTATTATATTAAAAGTTATAATTATTTATATTGGTTTTTATGTACTTTTAACATTTTCCCTATCATATTTATTAGTTTATATAACAAGAAGCAAGGACCTAAAGTAAAGTATTTATTATATTTATTCTACCCTATTCATTTATTAGTTTTATATTTGTTTACTAAATATATTTAATATTACATATATAAAACAGTAATGATTTTTTATAATAAATTTACTTTTTTTCTTTACAAAACCTTCCTATTAATATAAAATATGAGTAGAATTTTTATATTAATCAAGGTGATTTTATGCGAAAAGAATATATTTCAAAATCTGAAGAAGATACCATAAATTTTGCGTCTCAATTTGCTTCCAAATTACAACTTGGCAATATTATTATTTTGTCTGGTGATTTGGGCGCTGGTAAAACTAAATTTACTCAAGGAATTTTAAAATACTTTAATTTAGAAAATGAAATTTCTAGCCCTACATTTACAATTGTAAATGAATATACTGATAGTACTATTCCTATATATCATTTTGATGTTTACAGATTAGCAGATATTGAAGAATTTTATGCTATTGGCGGAGAAGAATATTTTTCTAAAGGTATTTGTATTATTGAATGGGGAGAATTATTAGAAAACATACTCCCTGCTGATTATATAAAAATTACAATTAATAAAGATTTAGAAAATGAAAACTATAGAAAAATAATTGTAGAAACATTTGGAAATATTAAATTATAAAGAAGGTTATAGATTTGAAAATATTAGCTATAGACACATCCTCACAAATATGTACGGTTTGTATTTGTGAAGATACTGAAGTTTTAATTGAATTAAATGATGATAATGAAAAAACACACTCTCAAAAGTTAATGCCAATGATTCAAGAAGCTTTTGAAAAAGTTAATCTTTCATTGGATAATATAAATTTACTTGCTTGTTCTCAGGGTCCTGGTTCTTTTACTGGTGTAAGAATTGGAATTTCTACAGCCAAGGCCTTTTCTGATGCCAAAAATATTCCCGTTATTGGAGTTAGCTCTTTAGAAGGACTTGCATATAATCTAAATTCCAATGGATTAATCTGTTCATTAATAGATGCCAAAAACAATAATGTTTATTATGGATTATTTGAATTTGAAAATAATTGTTTAAAAAATAATATTATATTGTCTTCTGATAATATAAGTAGTACTATTGAATATATAATAAATTTGCAAACCCAATACAACTCTATTAATTTTGTGGGTGATGGGGCTTGTTTATATAAAGATTTAATTATTTCTAAGTTATCTAATAAATTTAATAATATTTTATTTCCAGAAAATAGTAAGAATTTTGCTTGCAGTATAAGTATTGCAAAATCTGCTTATAATAGATATAAAAATGGAGAATTTGGATATTCTAATTCTCTTGTTCCTTTATATTTGCGTCCTTCTCAGGCAGAACGAAATATTAAAGGATGATAATATATGAAAGTAATTAATGATAATATTATAATTAGAAAAATGACTTTAGATGATTTAGTCGAAATTAATTCTATTGGTTTAGAAAACTTTGACGATTTTTGGAATATTAATGTTTTACGTTCAGAACTTTCTAAATCAGATAACAATTCCACATATTTTGTCGCCTTAGAAGATAAACACATTTTAGGCTTTGCTGGCACTTTAAAAATTTTATCTGAGGTAAATATTATGAATATTGCTGTAAGAAAAGATATGCGAAAACTTGGAATTGGCTCTGCATTGCTACAACATTTAATCAATTTTTCAAAAGAACAAGATGCATCTTCTATTACACTAGAGGTAAATGAAAATAATGTTAGTGCTATTAATTTATATAAAAAATATCATTTTGAGCAAGTTGGCTTAAGAAAAAAATATTATAATAATACGGATAATGCTATATTAATGTCATTATATTTAAAATAAGGAGTGAAAAACTAATGAAAAGAAATGAATTAAGCTACAAAAATTTAAAATCCGTTTGTGACCCTAATGTTTTCAAATTTGAAACCACAAATGAAGTTGAACCTATACATACTGGAATAGGTCAGGAACGTGGAATAAAAGCATTAGAATTTGGCTTAAATGTTGATGTTAAAGGTTATAATTTATATCTAGAAGGTCCTAGTGGTGTAGGAAAAACAATGTATTCTAAAAATTATTTAGATACTATTTGTCAGAAAAAGAAAACACCTTGCGATTGGTGTTATATTTATAATTTTGATAATCCCAATGAACCTATTGCTATTTCTTTACCAGCTGGTAATGGTAAAGATTTTCAAGATACTATGAATAGATTTATTGATGACATAAAAGTTGATATAAAAAGTACCTTTAATAATGAAGAATTTGAAAGAGAAAAAACATTAATAAAGCAAGAGTTTGAAGAAAAAAGAAATGTTTTAATGGAAAAGCTAAATAAAAAATCTTCTGAATACGGCTTTCAAGTAAAATCTTCACAAAATGGAATATATATGATGCCTATTATGAATGGCAAAGCAATTGCTGAAGAAGAATTTGATAAACTAGATGAACAAGTAAAAAAAGATTTTGAAGATAAGTCTACTATTGTTCAACAACATATAATGGATGCTATTGGAGAAATAAAATCTATTGAAAGAGAGTCTGAAAAGAAAATACAGGAGTGGCAATCTAATGTAGCCCTTCTTACAGTTAATACTCACATTAATTATATAAAGTCTAAATATAAAAGAAATAAAAAGATAAATAAATTTTTAGATGATATTAAAAAAGATATTTTAAAAAATATAGAACATTTTATTGTTGAAGAAAAAACAACTGAAAATAGCAAAAATATTCAACCAGTGAGACAAGATATTATTAAACCTTGGTTAAATTATAGAGTAAATCTTTTCATTGACAATAGTGCTTTAGAAGGGGCACCTGTTATAATGGATTCTAATTACTCTTACCACAATATCTTTGGAAAGTTGGAATATGAAAATTATTTTGGTGCATTAAAAACAGACTTCACAATGTTAAAGCCAGGACTACTTCATAAAGCAAATGGCGGTTATATTATATTTCAAGCCAGTGATATACTATCCAACAGCTTATGCTATGAAGCTTTAAAAAAAGCTTTAAGGACGAAGGAAATTGGCATAGAAAATACTGCTGATGCTCGTTCTTCTATGGTTATGATTTCATTAAAACCTGAACCTATTCCTTTAGATTTAAAAGTTTTGTTAATAGGCGATGAAAATATTTATCAAACTCTTTTAGCAATGGACTCTGATTTTAGAAAATTATTTAAAATAAAAGTAGAATTTGAAGATGATGCTCCAAAAACATTAGAAAACATGAATAAATTGGCCAGATTTATTAAAGGTTTTTGTGATCAAGAAGATTTGCCTCCTTTAGACAAATCCGCTGTAGCTAAAGTTATTGAATATGCTTCAAAACTTGCTGGTGACCAAGGTAAATTATCTACGCGTTTTAATGATTTAGCTGAAGTTGTTGGTGAAGCAGCAACTTGGGCAAGATTAAACAAGTCTAAAATTGTTACTGGAAATTATGTTGATATCGCTTTAAAAGAAAGAACTGAAAGAATAAAAAAATATGATTCTAAATATATGGAAATGATAAAAGATTGCACTTTATTAATTAATACAGATTCATATGCTGTTGGTCAAATAAATGGTCTTACTATTATGAATGTTGGTGATTATACATTTGGAAAACCTGTAAAAATTACTGCTAACACATATATTGGAAAAGAAGAAATAATAAATATTGAAAGAGAAGTCGCACTTTCAGGCTCTACTCACTCAAAAGGTGTACTTATTTTAAATGGTTATTTAGGTCAGACCTTTGCACAAGATATTCCTTTATCTCTTAATGCTAGCATTTGCTTTGAACAACTATACAATGGTGTTGATGGAGATAGTGCTTCTAGCACAGAGCTTTATGCTATTTTATCTAGTCTTTCTGAGATACCTATTAATCAGTCTATTGCTGTTACTGGCTCAGTAAACCAAAAGGGTGAAATTCAGCCTGTTGGGGGCATTAATGATAAAATAGAAGGATTTTTCCAAATTTGCAAAATGCGTGGTTTAAATGGTAGCCATGGTGTATTAATACCTAAACAAAATATTAAAAATTTAAATTTATCTGACGAAATAGTTCAGGCTGTTAAAGAATCTAAATTTCATATATATGCAGTATCTACTATAGATGAAGGAATTGAAATATTAACTGGTGTTCCTTCTGGTAAAAAAGATGAAAATGGAAACTTTCCTGCTGGAAGTATAAATTATTTGGCTTATGAAAAATTAAAGCATTATGCCATAAACAGTAGTAAATATTTTAGTAAAAATATCTAGTTGTATTTATATACTATTCAATACACAATAAAATTTGTATTTTGAATATTTAAAAGAATAATAAAAAAAGTGGCGAAGCCACTTTTTTTATTATTCTTTTACTTCATCAACTTTGTCTTCTTTTACTGTATCAACTACTTCTTCTACTACTGGATTTTCTGTTTCTACTGCTGGTGCTTCTTCTGTTGCATTTTCTACAGGAGTAGTTGTTTCTGCTGAAATAGGTTCTTCTACCATTTCTTCTTTAATAGTAATTTCTTTGTTTTCTATTCTTGCACCTATATTTTCCTTAGTCTTAGCAGCTTTTCCTACTCTGTCTCTTAGGTAATATAATTTAGCTCTTCTTGCCTTTCCTACTCTTACTACTTCTACTTTCTCAATCATTGGAGAATGCACCATAAATGTTTTTTCTACACCTACACCATAAGCTATTTTTCTTACAGTAAATGTAGCATTTACTCCTCCTCCTTGTTTTTTTATTATAATTCCTTCAAATACTTGAACTCTTTCTCTGTTGCCTTCTTTAATTCTTTGATGTACTTTTACAGTATTTCCAACTCTAAGTTCTGGTATCTTATTTTTCAATTGTTCATGTTCTATTGATTTTATGATATCCATTATTGATATCCTCCTTCCTTTTTTAATAAATCTGGTCTTTTATTTTTTGTTATTTCAAGAGAAACCTGTTCTCTCCATTTTTTTATATTTTTATGATGTCCTGACAACAAAACATCTGGAACTTTTTTTCCTAAAAATATCTCTGGTCTTGTATATTGAGGATATTCTAAAAGTCCATTTGAAAAAGTTTCTTCTTCAATTGAATTTTTATTTATAACTCCATCTATATATCTGCTTACAGCATCTATTAATACCATTGCTGGTATTTCCCCTCCTGTTAAAACATAATCTCCTATAGATATTTCCTCATCTACAATTTCATCTAATACCCTTTGGTCAATTCCTTCGTAATGGCCACATAATAAAATTAAATGTTTTTCTTTTGCAAGTTCTTCTACTTTATTCTGATTCAGTGTTTTTCCTTGAGGTGATAAATATATTACTTTTGCATTTTCACTTTTTACAGATAAATATGCGTCGTAGACTACATCTGGTTTCATAACCATTCCTGCGCCACCACCATATGGTGTATCATCTACCTTTTTGTGTTTATCTTTTGAAAAGTCTCTAATATTTATTAAATTTATATTTATTAGCTCTTTTTCTATTGCTTTCCCAGTAATGCTTTTGGTTAAAGTTTCAAACATCTCTGGGAAAAGTGTAAGCACATCAAATTTCATTTAATCCTCCACCAAACCTTTAAGTAAATGAACTACTATTTTCTCATCATTTAAATCTATTTGTTTAATTACATCTTTTATTGCTGGTAAAAGTATTTGCTTACCTAATTCATTTTTTACAACATAAATATCGCTACTTCCTGAATTATATATATCTTCCAATCTTCCTAATAGTTTACCTTCATCTGTATATACATTTAACCCTATCAAATCTGCTATAAAATAAGTATCTTCTGGCAATTTTTTTGCATATTTTCTTTCTATTTTTAAATAACAACCTTTAAATGTTTCTGCTTGATTCATATTGTCTATGCCATTTAATTTTAATAATACCATTTGTTTTTGATATTTCACTTCTTTTATTTCATATTTAACAAGCTGATTATTTTTTTCGATTAAAACGAACTTTAATTCTTCAAATCTTTCAATTTCATCTGTAAAAGGTTTTACTTTTACAACTCCATTTATTCCAAATGTATTTACAATTTGACCAACTTCAAAATATTTTTGCATTAGCTTATCCTCTTATCCAACAAACTTAACTACTATTTTTTTCTTTTCTTTTGCTCCAATTGATTTTATAAGAGTTCTTATAGCTTGAGCAACTTTTCCTTGCTTTCCTATAATTCTGCCTATATCTTCTTCTGCTACTTTTACCTCATATATTATAGCTGTTTCTTCAATGGTTTCTGTAACAGAAACTTGTTCTTTATTTGCTACAATATTAAGTATTATGCTTTCTAGAATTTCTTTCATAATAAAATTCTCCTTTTTTATTTAGCTTTTTCTATTAAAGCTTTAACAGAATCTGTTGGTTTTGCACCATTTTTAATCCATTGTTCTACTTTTTCTTTATCTAATACTATTGTAGATGGTTCTGTCATTGGATTATATGTTCCAATTTTTTCTATTATTTTTCCATCTCTTGGACTTCTTGAGTCAGCAACAACTATGTGATAAAATGGAGCTTTTTTTGCACCTTGTCTTTGTAATCTTATTTTTACCATGTAATTCACCCCTTTCAAAATGCTTTTATTTATATAAGTTAAAAATTAAATACTTATTTTATATTTTTTAATGAATCTATGTCCATACCTTTTAGCATATTTTTCATTCCACCTTTATTTGCTTGCATTTTTTTCATCATTTTTTGTGTCATTTCAAAAGATTTCATGAATTTATTTATTTCTTGAACTGTAGTTCCACTGCCTTTAGCAATTCTTAATCTTCTACTTCCATTCAATATTCTTGGATCTCTCTTCTCGGCTTTTGTCATTGAACATATAATTGCTTCTATTTTTTCAAACTCTTTGTCATCTACCTTCACATCTTTAAGCTGATTCATTCCTGGTATCATTTTTAATAAAGAAGAAAAAGACCCCATTTTCTTTATTTGCCTTAATTGAATCAAATAGTCATCTAAATCCAGTTCTTTTTTCTTTAATTGTTTTTCTATTTTTTCTGCTTCTTCTATGTCAAATGCTTCTTCTGCCTTTTCTATAACAGACAATACATCTCCCATGCCCAATATTCTTTGTGCCATTCTATCTGGATGAAATACTTCTATATCACTTAGTTTTTCTCCTGTTGCTGCAAATTTTATAGGTCTATTAGTTACCTTCTTTACAGAAATTGCTGCACCACCACGTGTATCTCCATCTAATTTTGTAAGTATTACACCATCTATCCCCAATTGTTCATTAAATGATGTTGCAACATTTACAGCATCTTGACCTGTCATGCTATCTACAACTAATAAAATTTCATGTGGCTTTACATTTGATTTTATATTTTTTAATTCTGTCATTAATTCTTCATCTATATGCAAACGACCCGCTGTATCTAAAATTATTACATCATTTAATTTACTCATTGCTACACTTATTGCTTGTTTTGCTATATGAACAACATCTTTTGAATTTTCATTTGCATATACTGGGATATTTAACTGTGCTCCAACTACTTGTAATTGCTTTATAGCTGCTGGTCTATACACATCACAGGCTACCAATAATGGTTTTTTCCCTTGTTTTCTTAAAAGATTTGCTAGTTTACCTGCTGTTGTTGTTTTACCAGACCCCTGAAGTCCTACTAGCATTATTATAGTGGGTGGATTTGGAGTAAAATTAATTTTGCTCTCTGTCCCTCCTAACAATTCTATTAATTCATCTTTTACAATTTTTATAACTTGTTGACCTGGAGTTAGGGATTTCAAAACATCTTGCCCTAAAGCTTTTTCTTGTATAGAACTTATAAATTCTTTTACAATCATATAGTTAACATCTGCTTCTAGTAATGCAAGTTTTACCTCTCTTAGCATTTCTTTTAAATCAGCTTCCGTAATTCTTGTTTTTCCTCTTAATTTATTTGTTATAGATTGTAATTTAGAACTTAATCCTTCAAAAGCCATTAATAACTCTCCTTTGCTTTATATTCGCATTAAAATTAATTCTTTTGTAACATTGTTAAGAATTTTCTCAATTTTTTTGTCAGATGACCCCTCTTGTATTTTGCATAGCTCTCCTAAAATTTGTTGAATCTTCTTATCTTGTTTTAACATCCTATCCATAAATGAAAGCTTTTCTTCTAATTCGAAAAGTTTATTTTCCCCCTTCTTTATAACATCTCTTACTGCTTGTCTTGTTATATTATTATTTTCTGCTATTTCTGAAAGTGATAAATCATTGTTGTAATAATCATTTGCAAGTTCATATTGTTTTTCTGTAAGCATTTTACCATATATTTGTAATAACATACTTATTTGAACCTTTTTCTCCAAACTAATCACTTCCTTAATTTGTAATGCTATTATACTTTACACTATTTTTTATGTTTTGTCAATACTTTTACTAAAAAAACTGGCTTTTGTAGTATACATGCTCTACATAAGTCCGTTCTTCATACTCATTTAAAAAATGTGAACAAATTTTTTAAAAAAGTATTGACAATGCGAACAATATTTTGTATAATCATAATCGAACAAAGTTTTTAAGAACATCGTTTCATTTGGAGGTAATTTTTATGAATATTTTGAAATTTAAAAATGATGTAATTCCATATACCGTAAACAAAGCTGTGTCTGGTGCTTTGTGCATTTGCGTTGATGGTAACGAGGTTGTGGTTAATGCACCTTGGTATGTTTCAAAAAAGCATATTCAAGAAGTAATTAATGAAAAGAAACAATGGATTATCTCCAAAATTGAAAAATATAATCAGAATCAAAATATATATTCTAATAAAGGTGTAATTAGTTTATTAGGAAATGAATATCCTGTTTGTGTATTTTATAAAAACTCTGTAGCTCCTACTATTAATTTAGAAAATGGAAAAGTTGAAGTTATTTTACCTACAAAATACAAAAAAATAGAAGATTCTAAAATTTTACAGATATTAATGGAAAAATTATATTTCAAAGTTTGTAATAATGAACTAGAAAGAGCTATGGAAAAAGCCAGATTATTATTAGGTATTGCCCCTGAAGATTATTATGTAAAAGAATTAGGTAATAATTTAGCAACATTTTCTTTTGAGACCAAATGTATAACATTTAATCCTACTATTGCTGCATATGGTCAGGATATAATAGATTATTTAGTAATTCATGAATTCTGTCACTTAAAATATAAAATCCATAGTAAGGGTTTTTGGAAAATGATTGAAAAATATTGTCCTGATTATGAAAAATATGAAAAATTACTTGAAAATTTCAAGTTCTAAAAATTATTTAAAGAGATATTTAATGCTTACCTCGTATAATAAGTCAATGTTTAAACTGACTTATTATACGAGTGAGCAACGTTAAAATAGCAACATAAGTTCAAATTAGATAATAATGAGGCAATACAATTTATTAATTAATATATCCTATCTAAAGCATTCTTTGCTCCCCACATACATGGTTTAGTACATTTAAATTCTGGGAAAGTACATCTTACTCCTTTTGAATATGGCAATAAATAATTGTATATTGCTGGTTTATTTTCTTTTGTATTGTTTAAATATTTTTGTAATGTTTCATTAGTTTGTAATTCTATTTCTAGTTGTGCCTCTCCACATAATCGTTCTTTGCATTTCAATATAAAATTTTCTACTGTCCCTCTTTCGTTCACTTTTACAAGCATTCCCTGTGGAAATCTATCTGCTAAAGATGATATATCTTTTAGCCATTCTTCTTCTAGCTTTGTTCCTTTTATAATTAGTGGAACATAGTATTGTGGCTCTTCTAATAATGTAATTTCATAATATATAGTTCTATGTCTCTGTGCCTGTGCTACTTCTGCAAAACTTGCTAAATAATTTGTAGAATAATTTTCTCCCCATTCTTCTTCTCTCTCTCTATTTGCAAATAAAGATAATGTACGTTGCTTTACATCTGTATTTATTTTTTCTATTTTATATTGTTTACACATTTCTTCAAATTCTTTAAATACTGGCTTTAATAATTTATTAAATTTTGTATTTTCAGCATTTTGACAAAACGTATCCATCCAATGCAGAATATAACTAAATTGTCTAATATCTATAGTATGTCCCATCGTTGTTGCTGGAGTAAATACAGATATTAAATATCTAGCATTTTCTTGAGCTTTTTTCTTAATTGCTATGTTTCTACTTTTAATTTCTTTTTCTATTTGCTCTTCTGTTTTTCCATCTTTTTTTACTGCAGGATATATTTTATTTATTTCATTTGAGTATATTTCTATCCATTTTTCATATAAGGCTTTTTCCTCTTCTGAAGCTTTCATTTTTGTGTATCTCGCTGATTTTTCAGAAGTATCATATACTTTCTCATTGTTTAATACCATTGCTAAAATTTTAGGAATTTCTTCAAATACAAAATTATATTTCACATGTCCAAATACACTATGATGCCCTGATACCATTGTTCCATTTGCTCTTTTTAATGTTTTTTCTTTATCTTCCGCCAATAGAGTATCTACATTCTCTGGCATATAGCACATGCCCGCTTCTAATCCTGAAAATTCTATTGCTTGTTCAATTGGTAATTCATATCCTATTTTTGTTGAAGCTAATACTTTCTTTTTCATCTTATTTATCTCCTATTACTAATTTTATATTGCCATAATATCACATATATAATATTTAATCAATTTTTCTTTTATAGAATTAATTCTAAATTTAAAAATCTGGAACATATTCCTCTTCATGCTCTCCTAGTTCTTGTATGTAACCATTTTTTAAATCTAAAGTATATAAAAAATTTTCTATTTCCTTATATTCTTTTTTAGTAAGCTTCCTATTTAATAGTTCATCTTCTTTTGCTTTATATGTAGGAAAATATTGAGCCATTATACTAACATAAACATCTTGTGGCATATTTTCTTTAATCCATTTTAATATGTTTTTACTATTTTGTATATAATTTGGTAAAACTAAATGTCTTATAATTATACCTCTTTGTATTATTCCGTCTTCATTGAATTTTGGTGTTCCAACTTGTCTATACATTTCCTTTATTGCTTCTGTTGCTACACTAAAATAATTATTTACTTTCGAATATTTAATGGAAAGCTTGTTAGAATAATATTTCAAATCTGGTAAATATACATCTATATATCCTTGTAACGCTTTTAATGTCTCTATTTTTTCATATCCATTTGTATTATATATAATTGGAATTATAAGTCCATTTTTCTTTGCTAACTTTATTGCCTCTATTATTTGAAAAGCATACATAGTAGGTGTAACCAAATTAATATTATTTACACCTTTTTCCTGTTGATTAATAAAAATATCTGTTAATTCTTTTATAGATATCTCTTTTCCTTTTCCTAATTGACTTATTTCATAATTTTGGCAATATATGCAATTCATATTGCAATTAGAAAAAAATATTGTTCCAGAGCCATTAATTCCCGATATGCAAGGTTCTTCATAATTATGTACAGAAGCAAGTGCAATTTTTATTTTGTCTGTACATTTACATCTTCCTATTTTTCCATTTAATCTATTAACATTGCAATTGTGTGGACATATTTTACATTGTTTTAGTTCTTCCATGTTTTCCTCTTTTTTATATTTTATACGATTATATCATAATTCTTAACACAGAAAAAAGGTTTTTAACAAAATTATATATTTTTCTTAACTGATGTAAAAAATAACATATACAAAACCTTATGCTTATTTTATAAACATAAGGTTTCTCAATACGAAAATAGGAGATACTTTTTTAGTACCTCCTAATTGATTAATTGCAATTGTCATTACTGTTACACATTTGTTTATTACAACTTGCCATGTAGAATTTCTTTTCAGCAAGTTTATCTTGCACTCCACGTAGTGCTTCGCCAAATCTTTGAAAGTGAACAATTTCTCTTTGACGTAAGAAACGAAGTACATCTACAACAGCAGGGTCATCTTTAGAAAGATCTATTAATTTTTCATAAGTTGCTCTAGCTTTTTGTTCTGCTGCTAAGTCCTCTTGAAGGTTGGCAATCGGGTCACCTTTTGCAGCAATATAACTTGCAGTCCATGGATTTCCGGCAGCTGATTGAGGATATACATCTACCCCATGGTCTGTATAATATGCACCTAAGCCTGCTTTTTCTAATTCTTCTGGGCATACCCCTTCTGTTAATTGATGAACTAAACTACCAACCATTTCTAAGTGAGCTAATTCGTTTGCTCCTGAAAGAAGTCGCTTGAAGGTAAAAAAATAAAATCTTTCTATTTATATTTAATTACTTTTTAATATACATTGCTTTTTTCCATAATAATTAACTTACCTTATTTATTTTTGGATATAAATTTATGATAAAGTTTGTTGAATCTGAATTTTTCTTTATTGCTTTTTCTGTTTTCAAATATGTAACTTGTGTTATTATATTCTTTAATAAATCATTTTTATCCTCTGCTGTTGGTAAGAAATTATATACATCTAAAAGATTCTCTATTTTTGGAACTAATACTGTTTTCTCTTTATCAACTATTTTTTCTTGTTCCAGTTTTAATTTGTACTCCTCTATTGAATTATTTAGTTTAGCAATATTTTGTGACACTACTTCACTTCTCTCTTTGAACATTTCCTTTGTGTAAGTACCATCTTCCAAGAAACTGAAAATGCTCAAAAGTTTATTATTTTCTTTTCTTACTTCTTCTTCAAGCAACAAAATTGTATTTTCTATTGAATCAATTTTGCTATGATTCAACTTTTCTATATATTCTTTATAATTAAAATTGTATCGTTCTAACCATTTTCTTAAACCCTCAATTACTTTTTCTTCTACATAATGTAATTTTGAACTTATATTATCGCATTTAGGATTTTCGCAGTACAAAGTTGGCTCTTTACTTTTATCTGTATATGGTCTTCTTTTCATTTTTTTACCACATTTAGCGCAATATACTAATCCACACAATGGATTTTGTAGTATATTCCCTCTTGGTATAGGTGGTTTATTAATACTTCTTTTAGCTGATACTATTTTCCAAGTTTTCTCATCCACTATTGCTTTATGCAATCCATCAACTAATATGTAATCCTTATTTCTAGGTCTAGTTTTTATTAGTTTTTCTTTTTTATATACTTTAACTATTTTTCTTGCATTCCATTTTACTTTTCCTATATATACTGGATTTGCTAAAATATCTTTTACACTTGCTACAGTCCACTCATCACTTTTTCTAGGTTTTAAACCCATTTTATTGATTCTTCTGACAACTTCTTGTAATGATAAATCTTCATAAGCATATAAGTCATAAATTACTTTTACAGTATTAGCTTCTGAATTTTTTCTTAATGTATAACCTTTATCACCTTTTATTTTTACTCTTTCATAGCCATATGGTGCAACACTACCTACATATTTTCCCTCGTTAACAGATGAAACCCTTCCTCTTTGTAATCTTCTATTAATAGTTTTATATTCTCTTCTAGACATAAATAAACCAAACTCAAAATATTCTTCATCAAATTCATCATTTGGATCATATGTTTTCATTGGTGTTATTATTTTTGTATTAGAAATTTTAAATGCTTTTGCAACTGTTCCCTGGTCTTCTGTGTCTCCACGAGCTAGTCTTTCAACTTCTACAACAAGTATTCCTTTCCATATACTTTTTTTAACATCAGCTAGCAACTTTTGGACTTCTGGTCTAGCTTCTATTGTTTCTCCACTTACTATCTCTCTATATATTTTGCCTATTTTTATACCTTTTTGCTTTGCTAAGTCTAATAATATTTTTTCATGTCTTACAAGTGTTTCTCCTTCTCCTCTTGCTTCTGCTTCCATATCTGTTCTTGATTTTCTTAAATATATAGCATATTCTCCTAAAGCATTAATAAATTTTTCATTTGAATAACTATTATATAATTCTTCCAAAACTTCTCCCTTCTCTTGTTAATTTCATATTACTTGTAAATTTAGCTTAGGTTTAATTAAATTACAAATCAATTTAGGTATATTTTGAAATTTTTTTAATAATAAAACTTATTAGCGTATTTACTAATTCTTTATTATTTTCTTTTGTTACAATATCTCTATTGTCAACCCTTATTGTTGTAGCATCACTCTTAAATTCTTCAATAATCATAATAGATATACCCCTTTTTAAATGTATGCAAATAGAACATAAAAATGTTATTATTTTAATAATTTTGTTTTAGTGGATATAAATATAATTTAATAAATGCGATGATATAGAATTATTCTATCATCGCATTTATTAGATTATTTTTGTTTATTTGCTATTCTTTTTCCTATTTTCATATTTACTTTATGTAGGATTTACAGTAATTGAAACAGTTGATGTTTGTCCAGCACGTGTTGTTCCTGTTAATTTAAATCCTTGTGGGTATGGTCTGTCATTTTTGGTTGTAAAACTTACATATTTATTTTGTTTGTTTATATTTTCAGCATAGTTAGTAGAATTAAATGACCATGAAGTTCCATCAACAGTTGAATTAATTGTTACATCAGTATTTTTAACTATTGTATAACTACCTGTACTGCTACTAAGTGATAATTTAGGTTCTACATATACAATTACTTTATTGCTTGTTTTTCTTCCTACTGAAACTGTAACAGGTATTTGAGATAAGCTATAACTCCAATTGTCTCTTGCTGTTATTGTTGCTGAAGCTCCTGAAATTGAAATTCCTGCCGTTGCATTTGAGCCACTAGCATCTGGTGCATACCATTTATACATAGAATCGTCTAAATCTACTGCAGGTGTTGTTGTTACTTTTAATGATGAAGATTGGATAGTCCCGTATTTAGATATATAGCTATTTGATACACTTATTGTTATTTTTTCTACATCGCTATAAACTGTAGCACTTGCTGTTTTTCCATTTGCTGTTTTTGCTGTTATAGTTGCATTACCTATTGCTTTTGCTGTAACCTTACCAGAATTATCAACACTAATTATATTTGAATTACTACTTGACCATGTAACACTTTTGTTAGTTGCGTTACTTGGAGTTATATTAGCTGTTAGACTACCTGAATTTCCAATAATTAATTCTAGAGAATTTTTATTTAATGAAATACCTGTTACTTCAACATTTTGATTTTCTGGTTTTGGCGTTGGTTTAGGTTGCTCATTTTGATTTCCCTCTGATGGTTTTGAAGTTGTATTATTTTTATTAATTTCCTTTTTATTCTCCTCTACTTTTTCCCATATTGCTTTTAGAGTAATGTTTTCTTCAATTATGGCTTCGGTCTTAAATTGTTCTCCGTTTTCATATACCCACTCTTTAAAACTATAACCTTCCTTTGTTGGGTTTTCTGGTAATGTTATTTTTTCCCCTTTTATAACAGTTATACTAGATATTGTATTTCCACCATCTGTATTAAAAGATACTGTTACTACTTCTTCAGTAGGCTCTGCCCATTTTGCTATTAGTTTCATATCTTTAAGAACTTTAAAATTATTTGATACTGGTTTATTTTCTTCATCCACCCAATGTAAGAAAATATATCCTTCTTTTTCTGGATTTTTTGGTAATACTAATGTTTCATTTGCTTTTACTTCAATTGCCTCTATTTTGTTTCCTCCTTGAGTATCAAATGTAATAGTATATTTTTTATTATTTTTCATTATTATAATTGCAACAATTGCGATGATTGCAATTAGCACGATTGCTGATACTATTGCAATAATAGTTTTTTTATTTTTCATTAATTTTTCCTCCTCCTTTTGTTTTTATTTCTATTCATAAGTTTTATATCTACCAAATTCTATATCGCTTGCATTACTTGTCTCTTCGATTTCTGTCATATTTTCATTAATCATTCCACCTTTATCTGGAACAAACATAAAATATTTAACATAAATTACTACACATATTGCTATTCCTATTAAAATACCAATTATCACTTTTTTTATTTTAGTCCTCATTATATTTTAATAATAAATTTTTATTTTATTTCTTTTCAATTTTAATTGAATCAAAAATTGTTTTTACTTCTTCCTCTTCCAATAAAACATCAATATCATCTATTGATTCATCTAACACATATATCGTTGCAGAGAACTGTGTATTTAAGCCATCTGTTCTCATTCCATCTGTATTATAACATCTAGTCATTCCAATATATTTTGAATTTTTACTAACATATTTTACAACAACGTCTTCTCCATTTATTTGCTTTACTGTACCAGTCATACCATTTATTTTTTCTGTTGTAGCTTTTTTAAAGTCTTCAAAATTTGCGTCAGTTTCTCCATATTTTTCTTTCCATGCAATACTTGTGTTATATACATAAGATGTATTTTCAAATTCTATGATAAATCTTTCACCTACTAATGTAAAATCAGCATCCCAGTTATATGGAGCTTTTTCTGATTTTCCTTTTATTAGTTCATAACCTTTATCTTTAGGTACATCAATTGATGCTTTATAAAATTTAAGTTCATTCCAAGTTAATGTTTCAGTTTTTATTTTTGAATTGCTTCCTCCTTTGGTCATAAGTACAATTCCTACTATAACAGCTATAACAGCAATAACTGCTACTATTCCAATTATTACTTTCTTATTCATTTTTAATCACATACCTTTCTTACTTATATTTTTTATTAACATTATTCTCCTAAAATTCTTTTTTCAACATCATTCGCTATTTGTGAATATTTAGGTCTATTGTCAAAAGCTAAATTCATAGTTGCTTCTTTAAGGTCTTGTTTTTTCTCTTGTGCTTTTTCAATATCTCCTTCATTTTTTGTTATTTTAGCTTTTAGCATACTTCCAGCTGTTCCAATCACATTCTTCATATGTTCTCTTTGTCGTTTTTCCTTTTCAGTTCCTGTAAATGATGATTTAATATTTCCCAATAAGCTTCTATCTTCGTATCTATTGAATAACTTATCTAATTTATCTATAATTCCATTTGTAGATCCTAAATCATTTACATCTTTTCCTGTTGGAATTTTTAATTCATTTACATATGGATGAACATCAGGTGCTTTTGCATATACTCTATTATTGCTGCCAAACACATCTTGTACTGAAGATTTTATATTAACAATAACTCCAACTTCGGAATATTTTTTACCATTTTGTGAATCTATACTTGCAACATTGTATGTTTTATAGTTTTCAATTTGGTCATATCTAAATAGTTCTTTATAAACTTTTTTATCCCCTTTTGGATCTACAACTTCAAACATAGCAATATCATCTGCAAAAATAAGTCCTCTAAAACTATGAATATGTCTTTCTTTTTTCTTCTTGTCAAGAACTTCATAGGCTTCTTTGTATATTTTATTTTGTTTTTCCATATATGATATGTGTTCTTTAATTCCTTCTGGTGTAAATTGAGATACATTAATTAAAAAACTACACTTTTTTTCACATTCTTTGCATATATATCCACTCTTATTGACTAATGTTTTTCTACTAAGAAATCCTACTTTTGCCCCACATAAATTGCATTCCTCTTTCGAAAAAAATCCCATTTGCATTTTCCTCCTTTCCAATTATATTATTTATATCAAATTTTTTTGAATTTGAATAACTACTTACTATGTGTCCATTTTCTCTTTCAATTCTGAAATTTATTAGTTTTTATTTTCTAACTCCATAAGGTTAAATGTATTTTCACAAAATTTTATTAAACTTTTAGAGTTTTTAAATCCTGTAATTTTTGCAAAAAACTCTACATACTTTGTATCTTCATCTACATATTTTAATTCTATTGCTTTCCTAATATTATATATTTCTTTATTAGAAGTGTTTTTATCTGCTAATATTTCTTTTAATGTTTTTTGATATGTTGTATCTTCGTTTTTCATTTTTGAAATGTTTTCATTTGTTAGTATACAATCATCTATTAAAGTATTAACACTTTTTAATGTAACTATTTTGTTATTACTCTCTTTATTGTATGTTGTATTTACTATTTTTTCTGAATATGTAACAACTCCATCTTTTACACTTCCTGCATCTCCATATTTATTTCCCAATACTCCTTTTGTAAGTAACACTATTAGGAATATTACTGCAATAATTGTGAAGATTATAATACAAAATTTTTTTTTGTTTTTTATAGTTGTTTTATTCTTTTTAGCGTTTTTTTTCATATTAACCCCTTCTCTTGTTATGAAACAAATAGACTAGCGTTTTATTTGCTAGTCTATTTTAGCTTTATCTTAATGTCTTTTTGCTACTTTGTTTTTATTATATTTTACTGTAATAGCAATTCCTAAAACTGATACTATAAACATAGCTACAAATATTATTATATTATCACTTGTTTTTGGATTATTTGTTATTTTTTCTTCTACTTTTTCTACTGTAAAATTAGTAGTTGCTTCTCCACCGTCTGTGAAAGCTACTTTTAAAGTATGTTCTCCTTCTGATAATGTATCAATATAACTTTGTTTAAATGTAATAATTGTACTACCACTTTCTGAAGTATAATTTTCAGATTCAACTAATACATCATCAACATATACCTTACCATCAAATAAATTATAATCAGCATTTATTTTAAATTTAGCTTCAGTATTTTTAGTAATAGTGTATTTTTGATTAGCACCTTCTGTTACTTCATAAACAATTTTTTCTACTACTACTTCGATTTCTATATTAGAAATAATATTTTCTAATTTTAATTTATCTTCTGTCATAGAAGAAGTTTTATCAGCTCCATCAACTAGAACTTTCACTAATTTATAGCCAGTATTAGCAGTTATAGTAAATTCTTTATTATCACCATAATTAACACTTACTGCACCATTTGGAGTAATTGTTGCTCCTGTTACATCTTTAACAGTTATAGTAAATGGTATTTTCTTATAACTTACTTCAACATCTTTATTATCGTTAACAATTAACGATAATTTATTATTAGTAACTTCGGTTACTGTTCCATTTACTAGTACTTTATCAATCATATAACCAGTATCTGGAGTAAATGTTAATTCTACAACACTTCCTTCTATTACATTAGTTTTAGAAGAAGTAATTGTACCATTTCCTCCATTAACTGAAGTATTAACATCAAATAAATCTTTTGTAACTACTGTTATATCAATATCAGTAATAGTTTTATAATTTAATGTATCTTCTGGTGTATAAGTTGCTTTATAAGTATGTGTTCCAACAACAAGTGCTGTACTTGGTACATTCCAAGTAAATCTTCCACTTAAAGTAATATCTGCAAGAGTATCTCCTTTGACGCCTGTTAAATTAGTAGGAAGTTCATAAGTTGGAGTTGCTTGAATAATTTTCCAATTAAGAGTTAAATTTCCTGTAGTACCATCAACCCATTCATAATTAGCACTATCCTTTAATGCTACTGTAGTTGTATAATCACCTACATTAGTAGCACCAAGTGTTCCAGATAATTCATGTAAACTATCATTATAATTATCTGTAGCTGGAAAACTTCCTAAACCATTATATACAATTTCATTTGTTCTTAAAGTAACTTTTTCTAATTTAGCTTTATTGATTTTAAAGTTATAACTAACGCTTCCAGAATAATCAGGATTAGAATCAGCTATCTTATAAGTTACTTTATAAGAACCTGCATTAACTGGTGCAGTAGTAGAATTATAGCTATTGTCAGTTCCTTCATATAATACTTCTAATTCACTTACATTAACTTTATCATCTGTTATAGTTAAATTACCAGTTGGAGTTTTTGAAGTTCCATCATAAGTGAACTCTTCATTATTGTTTAGTCCACTGATAGTTAAAACTTCTTTATCGGCTATTTCAAATGTTGCTATTCCTGTACCTTTATAATTATTTTTACCAGTTACAGTTACAGTTGCTGTACCTATATTAGTATTATCAGTATAACTTACTGTATAATCAGTATCTTTTATTAATGTTCTACCATTTACTACTACTGTTGGTTCTGGTGTAATTGCACTACCTGTTACTCTATATGTTGCTTGTGGTAATGTTACACTTGCATCAGTAATAGTAGCTTGAATAATTTTCCAATTAAGAGTTAAATTTCCTGTAGTGCCATCAACCCATTCATAATTGGCAATATCTTTTAATGATACTGTAGTTGTATAATCACCTACATCTGTAGCACCAAGTGTTCCAGATAATTCTTGTAAACTCCTATTATAATTATCCATTGCTGGGAAACTTCCTAAACCATTATATATAATTTCATCAGTTCTTAGAGTAACTTTTTCTAATTGAGCTTTTTTAATTGTAAATTTTACTTCCTTATTACTAAATGTATAATTGCTATCAGCTACTTTTGATATTGTTGCAGTTGCAGTTCCAGCATTTATATTGTTTGAATATGTAACTTCGTAATCAGTTCCTTCTATTAATGTTGTTGAACCATCTTTTACAACAACTGTTGGTTTTATTTCTGAACCAGTATATGTTTGATCAGAAATATTTTCTATTGTTGGTGTAATTGTTTTAGCAACTATCTCATAAAATACTGAAACATCAGAAGCTGAGTAGTTTCTATTAGTAACATTGATTGTTACTTTATAACTTCCAATACTTGTAGGTTTATCATCAACATCCTGATAACTTTCTCCTACTTTTTTTGCATATTTAACTTCATAGTCACCTACACCTAATTCTGGAGCTCCAATAATTGTTGGAGTATATTCTTCTCCATAAGTAATAGTCCCTTCAATTTCAATACCAAGATAAGGTAAATTTTTAGCAACTATATCATAAAATACTGAAACACTAGAAGCTGAGTAGTTGCTATTAGTAACGTTGATTGTTACTTTATAACTTCCAATACTTGTAGGTTTATCATCAACATCCTGATAACTTTCTCCTACTTTTTTAGCATATTTAAACTCATAGTCACCTACACCTAATTCTGGAGCCCCAATAATTGTTGGAGCATAATCTTCTCCATAAGTAATAGTACCTTCAATGCCAATACCAAGATCAGGTAGATTTTTAGCACCTACATTAAATGTTACAGTTGCTGTATATATCTTATCTGACATATCAGTAACAGTTATTGTTGCTGTATGAGTTCCTGCCTCTAATCCATCTACTGGTTTAATAGTAAATGAAGTATTATCAGTTGCTTTTGAAGCAATTGTTGGTTGTGTAGTTCCAATTACAGTAAATTTAGTTGGTTCATCTACGGTAACACTTTTAACTTGTAAATCAGTTGTTCCTCTGTTATAAATTGATATACCTTTAGCACTTACACTTGTATAGCCATAATTAACACTATCAAATGTTGGTGCAGTTACATCAAATCCATCTTTTTTAACTAGTTTTATACCAGCATAAGATGTATCTGTGTAACCATCAACTTCATACCATAGAGATGAAGGAACTTCTGTTTTAGCTGATGTACTTCTATCTGCAATCAATACTTGTTTATCTTCTGATGAATTAAAAATATAGAAATTAGTATCTTCTGGAACAACATCATCAATAGAATAACTTTCATTGCCTGCAATCAAACGATTGTTACCAGATTTAAATGTTAAATTATCAAATGACATATTAAATGTAACATTGTTTAACTTCATATCGTTAGCTAGAATAATTGATGACATATTAGTAGATACATGTTCAAAATATCCTTTTGTTATTTTAAAATCAAAAGTTATTAATTTATCTTTCCAATAGTAAGAATTGTTAGTATTAAATTCAAAAAACCTATTATATGCACCGCTTGTTCCATAAAATTTTCCACCATCTATTGTTAACTTGTAATGCATACCAGTATTTGATGCGTTTTGTTGAAGAACGCCAATAGAATTAATTCCTAACTTAATCGTTCCTGTTTGAGATGAACTAGTGTCTGTTATAGTTAAACTGCCTGAGGTAAAATTTTCAATGTTATTGCTTCCATAGTAAATGTCCATACTAGAGTTATCATTAGTTATATCTAATGTATACCCATTTAAATCAAATGTAAAATCATTAACAACACGTATGGCCATACCAGATGAAGCAGGAATTGCAATATCTGCTCCTAATTTTACTTCCGTTATGCTAGTATCAGTTATATTATCGTTATGGCCATTAACTGCTTCTTTAAGTTCATCATATGTTGTTACTGTTACACGACGTCCAGTTGCCAAACCTAAATCAATATAAACATATCCTCCCCAAGAAGTTAAGCTCATAGATGTATGACCACTTGATGTTACATCCACATCATTGAAATAAATTTTTGTATCTTCACTAAACTGATAGCCAGAGTCAAGACCAACGCGTAGCCTCATTCCATAGTGTGTGATTCCATCATTAAAAGCTGCTTCAGTATCATCTCCAAATCCATGCCAACTACCAGCACCAGATGGCCATCTTACCCAAATAGTATTACCACCATAAGCTTCAATACTTGCGTGTTCAGTAGTCGTTGTTGTTGTAAATGCTGGTAATACTCCTGCTTGTACAGAAGTTGTTTCACTTGTAATTCTAATTTCATTTAAGATTGATGCAGAATTCCATTTTGCGTATATTGTTGTGTCAGCCGTAATTGCATTACTAAAATTAAATTCTGTTGTATAGGTATTATCTGTGTACCAACCGCCGAATATATATCCTGTTTTTGTTGGATTATTTGGCTTGTTTGTTGTACATCCATCTACAATAGTCCTATTTGAAATACTTGTTCCACCATCTGTATCAAATGTAACAGTGTGAGTTGTTGGATTTTCTCCAGTAGCTAGACCTAAATCAATATAAACATATCCTCCCCAAGAAGTTATGCTTTTAGATGTATGACCACTTGATGTTACATCCACATCATTGAAATAAATTTTTGTATCTTTACTAAACTGATAGCCAGAGTCAAGACCAACGTATAGCCTCATTCCATAGTGTGTTGAACCATCATTAAAAGCTGCTTCAGTATCATTTCCAAATCCATGCCAACTACCAGCACCAGATGGCCATCTTACCCAAACAGTACTACCACCATAAGCTTCAATACTTGCGTGTTCGGTAGTAGTTGTTGCAGTAAATGCTGGTAATACTCCTGCTTGTACAGAAGTTGTTTCACTTGCAATGTCAATTCTATCTATCGTAGTAGTTGTCGCATATACTTTTGAAGTAAATGCTCCAAAAGGCACGATATTAAGAATCATTGCCAATACTAAAATAAAATTTATTATTCTTATTATTGACTTCTTTTTTAAACTGTTCATTTTTTTCTCCTTTCAAAATTTGTGAATTTATCACAATATATATTTAATTTTTAATGTTTTCTTAATAATAAATATAAATTTCTTTTGTGTTATTATTTCCGTAAGTATTTTTATTAGAAAACAATTCTATTTAAAAACTGTTTTCACCTCCAATATAAATAAAATAGACTAATACTTTTATTTTATATCATATATAAAATAAAATAACAATGTCCCCAGGGTGCAAATTTTTGACTTTTTTTGCCCCCCAAAAGTGCAAATTTTGTTAATGCTCAGTAGTTCTAATTAAAATTGTATAAAATATTGTAGGGGCGCCCTTTGGGCGTCCGTTCTTCGAAGGTCATACTAAAAAACAATTGAAATAAAATATAAAATAAGATATAATACATCAAAATGGGGGGGCAGAAAGGAATAAAATGAAAGAAAATCTGCCTAAAAGGAAAAATATAAGATTAAGATATTATGATTATTCAGAAGAAGGACTGTATTTTATAACAATATGTACAAAAAATAGAGAACAGTTATTAGGAAAAATAACAGAAGAAAATCAAATAAAATTGACTAAAGTAGGAACAATAGTAGAAAAATCTATAAGAAATTTAGAACGAATATACAGCAATATCACAATAGATGAATATGTAGTTATGCCTAATCATATCCATATAATTATTATAATAAATGAGAAAAATGATTTAACAATTTCTAGGATAATTAATCAGTATAAGGGCGGGATTACTAAGAAAATAGGCTACCCAATTTGGCAAAAATTGTTTTATGAACATATTATTAGAAATGAGAATGAATATTATAAAATCAAACAATATATACAAAGTAATATAGCAAATTGGAAAGAGGATTGTAATTTTTAGTATTAGTCTAGCCTTCGAAGAACGGACGCCCAAAGGGCGCCCCCTACAATATTTTATGACCTACTAAACATTAACCAATTTTTTATATTGTCTTTTATTTTTCTCTATTTTGTGATAAACTAGATGTATCGTTGATAGGAGGTGTTTTTTTGTATAATATTATTGTAATAGATGATCATCAAATGTTAAGAGATATGATTTCCGAAACACTAAATTCCCAAGATGATTTAAATGTTGTCGCAACTGCTGGAAATGCTAAAGATTCTCTTGAGCTATGTAAAAAATCAAATCCTGATTTAGTATTAATGGATGTGTGTACTGAAAATAATTCAAATGGAATTGCATATTCTAAACTTTTAAAAAAACAGTTTCCTAATGTAAAAGTTATTATTATGACAGGTGTTTTGGATTTAAATTTTATAAATGACGCGAAAGAAGCTGGAATTGATAGTTTTATATACAAAAATATTAGTAAAGACTCACTTATTATGACTATAAAAAATACTTTAGATGGATATTCTATGTATCCTAATGATAAAAATAATTTGTCAAAAGATAATATATTATCTAATTTAACAGATGTTGAATTAAAAGTTTTAACTTTATATTGTAAATTGTTAGATAGAGATGAAGTTGCAAATCAGCTTGGAATATCTACAAGAACACTAAAATCTCATATTTCTTCTATATATAAAAAAACAGGCTATGATAATTTGGCTAAACTTTCTATCTTTTGTGTATCTAGCGGATTAATTGTTCCTAACCTTGAATCGCCTGAAGAATAATCTAAAAATAACTGCTATTGTTAGCAGTTATTTTTTATTGATACATTAACCGAAAATTCTGGAACTGTTGAAACATAAAAGTAACCTTTTATTTCTTCTACTTTTCTTCTCATACCTTTTATTCCTTCATTTTCTGTAATAAATTCATTTGGCTTTTTGCCATCATTTGTAATTACCATATTAGTTTTCTCTAATGTTTCTTTGATTTCAACAAATATTTTTGAACTTTCTGCGTGTTTTATAGCATTTGTTGTTGCCTCTCTTATAATTTCAAAAAACACTTTTGCTTGTTTCTCGTTTTTTGGTAATTTGCCTTTTATAATAATATTAGTTCCATTATTTTGGTGTATTTTTATCAAGTTTTGTAAATTTGTATTAGGATCTTCTGTATCTTCTATATCTATAAACATCTTTTCTATCATAAATTTTATTTCATCAAAATTTTCTTGTTTTATTTCTTCTCTATTTAAATATTGTTGTAATACAGAAAGATTTTGCCCTAGTAAATCGTGATATTTATTTTTTATTTTAAGTAGGTTTTTCTCTTTTTCTAGTTTTTCTATATTTTCTATACTTGACACTAATTCTTTATTATTACGTTTTATTTTTTCATTTTGTTCATCTAATTCATTTTTTAAGCAATATTCTTCCGTTATATCAAATACTATTACTTCATTTTGGTTAATAATAAATAGGTAATATTTTTCTTCAACTTTAACAACATAATTTTCCTCCATTTGTTCTTCACTTTGTTTTATTATGTTAGCTATATAGTTCGTTCTTATATTTAATTTATTCAAAATCGCATACATTGTATTGTTTATTAAAACACTTTTATTGCCTTTTAATACTAAAATTCCAAAATCAGATGAATCTATTACTTTTTTTATAGAAAATTGATTTATTTTTTCTTCTTTAATGTATTTAAAATACATATATATGAAAGATATTACTTCATATAATAGACTCGTAATTGTAACTAATAATAAAATATCAAGAGAAATAATTTTTTCAAATATTAGTGTTAATAATATTATTATTGCTACAACATATTCTATATAATAGTCTATTAAGTTTTTATCAATTATATTTGTTTTAACTATAATTTTTATTGTCTGTGCTACTAATATTAAAGATAGTATTATTAAAATAGCAATCATATTTAACTCTCTCCTCTTAATATTCTTACTTCTAATTTTGTTTCTTCTTCATTATTTTTCTCATCTATTACAGTTATTCGTTCCAATTTTAGTTCTTCTAACTTTCGTTTCAATCCTTTAATATTTTTATCAAATAGATACTTTAATTGTATGTATGTATTCTTTACTTCTATATTTAGTATAAAATTAACATCTTTTAAGTTGTATATTATTTCAAATATTGTTTCATAAATCGCTGTTGTTTCGCTACTATTTATTTCAAAATTATTTGTTTGTAATACGCCACCTACATTTAATGTTTTTACTTCTGTTAAAAGTTCATTTATAATAGTTTCTATTCTTTTATTGTTATATTTTTCTTTATTATAATTTGAAATTACTAAACTACTCATTCTTTTACAATAATTGATTAGTAGCTTTATCATATACATTTTTTGTATATCTACCTCTGTCATTTCATCTAGCATCTTATTTATTTGTTCTCGTTTTTCATCTATCTTTTCATCTAGTAATTCTATTATTTCTTTTTTTATTTTTACTTCATAAATTTTCTCTTTTATTTTCTTTTGATTTTTTAATAATGCTTCTTGTTTTAAAAGTTCTTGATTTGTATTTTCTAGTTTCTTTTTAAGATCATTTATTTTACTTAAATCTTTTTCTTCTACTGCATATCCACCCTGTATTGATTTTACATTTTGAATTTTATTTTCTGCTTTATATTGTGTTTTGAGTTCATTGTTTTTGATGTCTTTTCTTATATCTTCTTCTACTTCTATATAATGATTTGTATTGATTTTTTTAGCTCCATCTTTTGATATTATTTCTATTGGTAAGTTTGAATTTAGGAATATTTTTCTATATCTAAAATTGTTTGGTATTAACTTCAATCTAAAAAGAACTTCTAACCCTATGCAAAATAATGTTCCAATAACTATTGCCATATTTGTTTTTTCTATAAACCCTATATCTAAAACATATGCTACTGTATATATTAAGCCTAGAATAATAGGAATAAATGAAATTATAATTTTCTTTTTATCTTTTTCTGCCATACTAACTTTTACAAGATTTTTTACTGCCATTACTAGTAATAAAAAAATCCATATACAAACTAAATAATATCCCCATTTATGTATATAATCGTTATTTTCATTTAATATTTTAAATACTAATTGGTGGCTATCATTTGTTATTACCAACAAAAATAGACTAATTGATATTCCTATTGCTAGTATCCTTTTTTTATTATTATCATGTTTTAATAAATATTCACTGCAATTATAATAGAATGTAGGTATAAATATTAATGGAAAATAATATGAATACCACATATAATGATTTACACTTCCTGTTGTATAAGATTTGAATATTTTTATTATCATCCAAAATATTAGGCATATTCCTATTGACAAAGTATATTTTTTAAGTGTTTTGTCAAATACTCTTATATATAATGTTGAAATCCATATCATAAATATTACTAGGAATATTGCTGATTGCTGAGCATGGTTCATATTTATTTTCCCCTTTCACTTTTGCTTTTTCATTTTATTGTAATTGATTATTTATCATATTTTATCACGAAAATAAAAAAAGGATAAATATATACAAGATTTCTGTATTAAAACTATTCAAGCGACATCTGTATGTACTCATTCTTCTGTTCCTATATCATTTAATATTGCTTTAGCATTTTCATCAGGCATTGCAAATCTTTGAGACAAGTAACGTAGAGATGCCCCTAGTTCGCCATCTGGTCCTCCATATTGACTAATTATATATTTTGCAAGTTTAGGATTAGGACATTTTATATTTATAGGATATTGTAATACTTTATTATAAGTCCACATTAAAAATTCCCCCTTTCCCAAGGCCATGGTTCCTCAAGCCATCTCCATTTATTACATGGGAAAGTAATAGTAAGAGGTCCAAAAACCTTTTGATATTTATCTGCTAGCTCACGAAGTTTAGTTGCATATTCTCTATGAAGGCACAAGGCTTTCTCATCCTCTGGATGAGTATCTAGATATTCAGCGAGCTCAACAACCGAAAATCCTAAGCAACGTATTTTTTCAAGCATTTCTGCTCTTGTCATTTCTTCTTTAGGACAAGTTTCCTCTGGCATAATATGGGTAAAATTAAAAGAATATGTTGGAATACTTGGAGTAGGATTTTGTTGACAGCAACAATTACATGCAGAAGCATTTAAGTTAATTGCTGCAGGCATAGCCATAGGATTTTGAAATCCGTTGTCTGTCATCATATTTTCATTGCTAGTCATAGGACAGGCACTATTGCAATTGCGACCACAACTGCAACCACAATTTCTATTTTCGTTTTCTTCTAAGAACATTTATTACACCCCTCTCCAATAGTATTCATAGCCTTAATAAAAGCATTTTCTTCTATAGATTGACATGGTACATATGGGCTAACAAGTTCTGGGAATAAAGTTCCCATTTTTAACCCAACACAGGGTGTAAAAGTTTTATCCATTGTTTGAATTGGCACATAACTTTGGCCAAACATTGGATTTGATGGAAAAACATTTTCACTTTCTTCAAAGCCACAATCACAAGAAGAATCTTTATTTGACGTGTAATAATTGGCTGTTACTCCACACTCATTACATGCAGTTTCGATAACGTCATTATCATAATTTTTTTGACAACAACATTTTCTATATCTACGATTATACATTTTTAATCCTCCTTATCTGTTGATATACTACATAATATGACATAGTTCTTAAGAAGGTGCATAATACTTAGAATAATTAATATAATTTTACCAATGCATGTAGAATATTATCGGTAGCTGATTTCATCATTACATAATAACCATCCTCTTCTTCTTTATAGAAACAATTTATAGTTTCTCCTAACTTTGCTGAATATTTATACATTATTTCTACATTATTAAAAAATTTTGAATATACTTCTTCTGGCAGTGCTTCTAATGCATAATCTAAATAATATAAATTATTCATATGATTATTTATATCAATATCTCTTCTTCTTACTGTGAAAGAAAATGTTTTTTCCGCATTATCTGGCTCTACAATTTTGTGTAAATCACTTTCATTAAATACAGTTTTGTTTTCTGCTAAATAAGCATTTTTAATTTCTTCTGTAATATGTATTATATGTCCTGTCTCTGTGCTAAGCAATACCCATTTTGAAGATGCTATACAAATTAAATTATTGTTTTCATCATATATTTCAAAATCTCTATATGTATATAATTTACTAGTTTCTCTTGACCATGTTTTTACTGTTACAATACTACCATAATTAATTCTACTTAATACTTTTATTTTCCAATTTAGTAAAACCCATGAAAAATGTGTCTTCGTTACATCATTAATTCCATATCCTACCATATCTGAATGTCTACAAGCAATATCTTCAAATAGTAGTATTATTCCTCTTAGACTTAATAATCTATCTTTGTCTACATATTTAATTCCAATATGATATTTATTTTCTATAATTGCCATTTATAATTACTCCTTTTTATTTCATACAACAAGGGCAGTGATGTCCCTGCCCTTACAATATAATTAAATTTTTAAAACTCCGCCTATTGTTCTATTTGTTGTCGCTCCATCATGGCAAGAAAGAATTGAAGCCCCTCCTGCAATTACTATTATATCATCTTTTTGTATATAATTATTTTGTTTAGCCTTTTCTACTCCTTCGTTTATCATTTCATCTATATTTCTGTTGTTACCTACTAATATAGGATTAATGTTCCACAATAATGACATTTGTCTGTATGCTATTTCATTATCTGTTATTATATGTATTGGGCATTGTGGTAAAAATCCTGATAGCATTGTTGCTGTCCTTCCTGTATTTGTATATGCAAATATTGCTTTTGCATTTAATTCCATTGCAGTACAACAAGTTGAATAATTTAAACTAAATTCTAAATCCTTATTTTCTGTTTTACAATCCTTATTTTTAAACCTTTTCCAATATTTTATAGATTTTTCTATTGTTTCACTTATTTTTGCCATTGTTCTTACACATTCAATTGGATAGTTTCCTGTAGCCGATTCTCCTGAAAGCATTATGCAACTACTCATATCATATATAGCATTTGCTACATCGCTTACTTCTGCTCTTGTTGGTCTTGGATTTAAAATCATAGATTCTAACATTTGAGTAGCTATTATTACTGGTTTTCCGGCTTTTGAACATTTAGATATAAATTCCTTTTGTCTTATTGGAACTTCCTCCATAGGAATTTCTACTCCTAAATCTCCTCTTGCAACCATTATTCCATCAGATACTTCTAATATTTTATCAAAGTTATTTATTCCTTCTCTATTTTCTATTTTAGCAATTATTTTTATATGAGTTCCATTATTTTCTTCCAATATTTTTCTTATTGCCATAACATCTTCTGGCTTTCTAACAAAAGAGGCGGCAATATAGTCAAATCCTGCTATAATACCAAATTTAATATCTTCTATGTCTTTTTGTGTTATACTTGGCAAATTAATATTCATACCTGGTATATTTATACTTTTTCTGTTTGTAAGTTTCCCTCCATTTATAACTTCGCAAATTATATCTTGGTCTTCAATTTTCCTTACTATCGTTTCAATAGTTCCATCATTAATTAATATTTTGGTTCCGATTTGCACTTCATTATATAAATTTTTGTATGTTACTGATACTTTTGTTTCATCTCCTAATATGTCTTTATTTGTTAAAATAAATGTATCCCCTTTATTCAGCATAATCATATCTTTAACAAATTTTCCTATTCTTATTTCTGGACCTTTAGTATCTAATAACAATGATATTGGCTTATTAACTTTTTTTCTTACTTCTTTTACTCTTTCTATTCTGTCTTGTTGTTCTTCATAGTTTCCGTGTGAAAAGTTTATTCTAGCCACATCCATTCCTGCTAGCATAAGTTGTTCTAGTATTTCTGGATTATCAACAGCAGGCCCCAATGTACAAATAATTTTAGTTTTACGCATTTTTGTTCCTTCCTAACAGTAGAACTTATTTAGTTATCCATTTTACTAAATTCAAGTTTTCCGAGTCTAATATCATTGCATGTTTTGGCATAACTCTAAATGTATAACCATAATTTCCGCCGTTTTTCAAATTTACTTTTGCAATATATTCATAAATTTTATTTTCTTCATCTGAACTTTGCATCTTCATTGGTATTATTGTTATATCGTCTACAACACCATTTTCTTCTATTTTACCATAATATACTTGGACTTCTACATTTTCAGGCAATATATTTGGTAATTGAACCTTACATTTAACTTCTATGTTATTTCCTGCATCAATTGTTATATTATCCATATTATTTTCTTGTGTAATTTTGATATCATCCCAATTATTATATAACTCTTGTTTCCATAGATTGTATGTTGCAACATTCTCAAGTGTTGAATAATATTTATTATATAAATCACATAATGGCATATATAATTTTTCTGTATAATCTATTAACATTCTTGAAGTACTAAACTTTCCACCTGTTGACATTATAGAATTTTTCATCATTTCTAACCATTTAGGTGAAATTCCTTTTTCATTTTTATCATAATATATTGGTATAACTTTATGTTCCAAAATATCATATAAACTCTCACTATCTGCTTTATCTTGTATTTCATAATTGTTATAATCTTTATTTTGTCCTATTGACCAACCATTTTTTGAATTATATCCTTCTGCCCACCATCCATCTAATACACTTAAGTTTATAACTCCATTTACAGAAGCTTTTTGCCCACTGGTACCTGATGCTTCCATTGGTCTTCTTGGATTGTTAAGCCATACATCTACACCTGAAACTAAATATCTAGACATTGCAATATTATAATTTTCTAATAAAAATACTTTGCCTTTAAATTGTGGTTTCATTGATATTTCATGTATAAATTTTATTAAGTCTTGCCCTTCTTTATCTGCTGGATGTGCTTTCCCTGCAAAAATTATTTGAACTGGCTTTTCAGCATTACTAAATATTTGTGTTATTCTCTCCAAATCTTTAAATATTAATGTTGCTCTTTTATATGTTGCAAATCTTCTTGCGAATCCTATTGTTAAAGCATTTGGGTTTAATCCAGATACAATTTTATGTATTTCTTCATAATTATATCCATTTCTTCTTAGCCTTGATATTGTAGCATCTTTTACTATTTCTAATAATTTTTGTTTTCTAATATTATGCTCTTCCCACAATTTTTCATCTGGTATAGCTTTTATTCTTTCCCAAGTTGCATCATTTTGAATATTATCTTGCCAATATGGCATTAAATATTTATTATATAATTTTTTTAGTGATGGTGCCAGCCATGTACAAGTATGTATTCCATTTGTAACATATGTTATTGGCGACTCATTGGCTGCAATGTTTGGCCATATCTCTCCAAATAATTCTCTTGAGACTGCGCCATGTAGTTTACTAACTCCATTTTTCTTTCCTGCTATTTTTAGTGCTAGAATTCCCATGTTAAATCCGTTTTCTAATCCTGCCTTTGGCTTCATTCCTAATTTTAAGAAATCTGTCTTAGTTATTCCTAATTCATTCCAGTAATCTTTAAAATATTTTTCTACTAGGTTTAATGGGAATATATCATTTCCTGCTGGAACTGGCGTATGAGTTGTGAATACAGTTTTTGAACTTACTATATCTCTTGCTATCTCAAAAGATACCTTTTTTTCTTTTATAATATCTTCTATCAATTTTAATGTTAAAAAGGCTGAATGTCCTTCATTCATATGGTACACAGTTGGTTCCATGCCTAATGTTTTTAGCAATTCTACTCCTGCCATTCCTAAAACTATTTCTTGGCAAATACGCATTTCTTGATCTCCGCCATATAATGTTTTAGTTATTTTTCTATATTCTTCTATATTCTCTTCTATATCTGAATCTAATAAATATAAGTTAACTCTTCCTACTATAATCTTCCACACTTTTAAATAAAGTTTTTTCTTAGGTAACTTTATTGATATTACTACATCTTTTCCTTCATAATCTGTTACTGGTAATATTGGTAATGATGATATATCAATATCATAATATTCAGTTTCTTGAACTCCATTACCATTAATTTTTTGGTGAAAATATCCATTTTTGTATAATAATCCAACTGCTACAAGTGGAATTCCTAAATCACTAGCTGATTTCAAGTGATCACCTGAAAGAATTCCAAGCCCACCTGAATATATTGGTAATATTTCATCTAATCCATATTCTGCTGAAAAGTATGCAATCAAATCATTTTTATTATTTGGATATTTTTTACTAAACCATGTTATCTTACTATTTATATAATCCTCATAATCTTCTACTATTTTATCATATTCTTTAAGAAATTCTTCATTTTCAATAATTTTTTCTAGTTTATCTTGAGAAACCAACTTCAAAAATTTAACAGGATTTTTCCCTATAGTCTCCCATAAATCTATATCAATCTCTTTAAATAACTTCAAAAAATCTGTGTTCCATGCCCACCAAAGATTATTAGCTATTTTAGACAATTTATCTATTCTTTTTGGTAGTTGTGGCTTTACTGTTATTTTATTAAATACATACATATTTCTTCCTCCTTATGTACTTTAAGATTTCTTTTGTAACTTTTACTCTATTATCTACTAACTTGTTAATTTTGTCAATTATTTTAATTTTAAAAATTCAATATCCTTTTCAGTATATTCTTCAGGTTTTAGTCCTACTTTATCTTTCATATTAATTAATAGTGCTGATAGTATAATTGTAAAAACTGTTCCTATTATTATGAAAACATTTGCAGTATTGATATATCTTAATAAAATTGAAGCTATAAGTGCTATCATGCATCTTAATAAATTTTCTACTAAATTATATAATGATGATATTTTATTTCTTATTTTATGTGTTGTAAAATTATTTAAATATCTTTTTATTAGTATATAAAATGGCCCTTTCACTATATATTGAACTAAATATAATAATATTAATGTGGTTATAATAAATACAAAAGGCATATTGCTATTTGCTACTATTCCTAATATTATGCAAGATATTGTAACAGGTATTGATAAAACCGTAAGAGTTCTATTTTTTAACCTATTGTGAAACTTATGTTGATTTCTTGTTGTTATTCCTGAAATCATCTCTAATATTGCAAATATAACGCCAAAATATTGCTCTGGTAGCCCAACATCTTTCAATAAGCTATTTCTTAATGTTACTAAAATTGCTAGTAATCCATAAACCATTGCCCCAAAGAAAATTAAATTTCTTAGTCTTGGAGATTTTAGTATTGATCTATATGAGTCTTTTGTATTTTTTATATATTTTTTATTATCTACTACATTATCATCATCAATTTCTCTAAATCTAAAACAGATTACTGTCGCTATTATGCACATAGAAGCACATAAAATCATTGGAATATACGGATTTATAATATATAAAAAACCTGCTGCAAAAGAAGTGATTGCATTTATATAATAATAATATCCTGTTGCTCTTCCATCTATCCTTGCAAACAGACCTCCCCTTTTAGAATTTCTTGGAAGAGAATCATATAACATATTTGTTTCACATATTCCCTTTATCATATAACCTAAGGCAGAAAAAAATTGAGAAATAAAAACATACCTTATATTTTGTGCAAAAATTAAAATTAGTACTGAAAGAGTTATTGAGATATTTGCAAGTATTAAACTTTTTCTTTTTCCTCTTTTCTCTATAAATGCTGTTAAAGGCACTAGTAATAGAATTTTAAAAATTGGGTATGCTGCTTCTGTTAATAAAACATCAGCAGGTGTAAGTTTCTTTACTTGTGTTAAAAATAAAAAGGCAATTGCATAATAAAAAAATAAATCCCATGCAAATGTTTTATATAACGGATATAGTCGTATATTTTTTTCTTTATCTGTTAATTTTTCCATATTTTTTATCACCAAATATATTAAATTATATTTGTTAAATAAAGTCAAGAGTTATTGCTCATGTCTGGATTCATAAATATTAATAAAAAATTAATAGCTTTTTATTAACTTATAAGTTATAATCATTTTAGGTGATGTAAGTATGAAATTTATTAAAAAATTGCTAATTTTATTATTAGTTGCTTTGGTAATAATTATTACTGTTATTACTTTAAATGGCTACAAATTATATCAGTTAAGCATTGAAAAAATTAGTTTAAATGATATGGTTTATTCTAAGCAGAGTGATGATAATTTTGTAAAAATAGATACTCTACCTACTTATTATAAAAATGCTGTTATTGCAGTAGAAGATCACCGTTTTGAAAAACACGGTGCAATTGACTTTATTGCAATAGGAAGAGCTATTGTAAGAAATATTTCTAATTTTAAGTTGTTAGAGGGTGGTAGTACAATCACACAACAAGTAGCCAACAATTTATATTTCATAGAAGAAGACGTTAATCCAATACTTAGAAAAGTAGCAGAAATATTTGTTGCATTTGACTTAGAAAAACAGTATTCCAAAAATGAAATACTTGAGCTTTATATAAATACAATTTACTTTGGCGATGGTTATTATGGTGTAAAGGAAGCTTGCAATGGTTATCTGAATAAAGATCCGAAAGATATGACTTTATATGATGCAACTATGTTAGCTGGTATACCTAATGCTCCTAGCGTATATGCTCCAACAGTTAATCCTGATTTAACACAAAGCAGACAAGAAAAAGTTATTCAGTCCATGGTTAAATATGGATATTTGTCACAAGAAGAAGCTGATAAATTAATATTAAATGATAATTAACCTTGTTTTCTACGAAAATACAATTTTCGTAGAAAACATCACTTCAGCTCTCTTATTACTTTTGACAAATACTTCATACTAACTAAGCATTGTTCTAATGTATTTCCGGTTGCTCCAACTTCTATTATACTTGCTGCTTTTGATACAAATTGATTATAATCTGAATTTCTTAATATAATTGGCTTAAATAATCCTGGATATAATTCATTTGCTTTTTCTTGGACTTTTACTGCAAATTTTAAATTTTCTTGCCAATTTTTGTGTTCATCTACTCCGCCATTAGATCCTATTACAAACATTAATTGTGCCGCATATTCATCTCCAATTTTTACTGTTGGTGCATATGTATTATCCCCAATCGCATCTCTATGCAAATCTAATACAATATCATAATTTTCATTTTTTTTAAGAATTTTTTCCACTGTTTCTAATGAACTACTATATGAACCAGAATAAGATGGATAATCATGATAACTTTCATCATGTATCACATTATATCCATATGGCACTAAATAATTTTCAAGTTCTTTTCCTGCTCTTACAACTGAATAATTTCTATCTGTAGTTCTAAAATTTCCAGTTTGCTTATATGAATACTTCTCACTTGGTGTATAACTTTCACAAGTGTGTGTATGAAAAATCAAAATATTTTTCATATTTACAGTAACATTTGGTGTTAATATTTCTTTTGTAAGTTTATTATCTGTTTCATTTTTTATTTTCACTCCATTATACTCATCTGTAAATTTAGTTGGAACATTATTTTCTAATACTTCTGTTTCAATTCCAGTTTTTACTTCTTCTATTTTTTCTACTTGTGGCTCTTCCTCTATATTATCATTTTTTTCTTCTATTTTAATATTTTCTTCTTTAGCCATTTGTAAATTTTCTTTTTTTATTGAATCAATCATTGGCATTTCCATACTTAGCATCATTTTTAATGGTTCTACTTCATCTGTTTTGTATTCCTTTTTATTCATTGTTTTAATTCCCGGAATTGTTTCATCCAAACAATTTAAAAAAGTTTTATCACTAATTTTATTTACTATACTACTACTATATGTTGAAAAATATCTAGTAAGTGCGACTACAACCGTTATGATTATAGTAACTTTTACTAGATATTTTATTACTTCTTTTATATTTATCACGGCTAAATTTATCATATTTTATTTTCTCCTTTGTCCTTTTGCTTGTCATATATAATATATTCAAAGGATTAATAAAATAGAACTTAATTTTGCTTCCAATCATATGTAGATAAATCTATTTCTTTTTCTTCTCCTGTTTCCATATTTTTTATTTTAGCTTTTTTACTTATAACTTCTGTTTCTCCTATTGTTAAGCAATATTTTGCATTTTTTTTGTCTGCATATTTAAATTGGGCTTTTAAGCTCTTTCCAGAAATATCTTTTTCTGCATATATATTCTCTTTTCTTAATTTTTGTACTAATTTAGTAGCAAATATATTTGCCTCTTCGCCAATGTTTGTAATATATAGTTGTAGTTGCTTTGGCTCAATTTTATTTTCATTATACTTTTCATATATTTCTACTAATCTTTCCATTCCCATTGCAAATCCTATTGCAGGTACATCTACTCCTCCTAATTCTTTTACTAGTCCATCATATCTTCCCCCTGCTAAAACAGTATAACCTTCATCCTTAGAAATAAATTCAAATACTGTTTTAGTGTAATAATCTAGTCCTCTAACTATCCCCGTATCTATTCTATATTGTATATTTAGTGCATTTAAAGTCTTTTTTACATTTTCAAAATGTGTATTGCATTCATCACATAAATACTCTATTATAGATGGTGCATTTTTGTTATATTCTTTACATTTTTCTTCTTTGCAGTCCAATATTCTCATTGGATTTTTTTCAAATCTTGATTTGCAAACTTCACAATATTTATCTAAATTAGGTTTTATATATTCTTTTAATTTTTCTTGATATTTTTTTCTACATTCTGGGCACCCTATACTATTTATTGCTAATTCTATATTTGGAATATTAAATATTTTAAATATTTCGTTTGCCATAAGTATTATTTCAACATCAGCTAAATATGACTCTGTACCAAAAACTTCCGCTCCTATTTGGTGAAATTCTCTTAATCTACCTTTTTGCACATTTTCATATCTATACATAGACATATTATACCATAATTTTATTGGTGATGGTAAACTTGCCATTCCATTTTCTATATATGCTCTTACTACTCCTGCTGTGCCTTCTGGTCTTAAAGTTATACTTCTACCGCCTTTATCTTCAAATGTATACATTTCTTTTTGTACAACATCAGTTGTTTCTCCAACTCCTCTTTGAAATAATTCTGTATTTTCAAAAACAGGTACTCTTATTTCTTTAAACCCATAATTTTCGAATAATTCTTTTGTTTTTTGTTCTATGTATTGCCATTTATATGAATCTTGTGGCAATATGTCTTTCGTCCCTTTTGGTTTTTGTATCATATTTCTTCCCCCTTTTTGTATTTATATTTCTTGTCCTGCCTTTAATTCTAAATATATGTTTTTTTCATCACTCACTCTTGTAGTTCTTCCATGACCTGGATATATTATTGTTTCATCTGGTAATGTTAATATTTTACTAGTTATAGAGCTTATTATACTTTCAAAATTGCTTGTTGGTAAATCTGTTCTACCCCAAGTTCCTTTAAATATAGTATCTCCAGAAAATAACATGTTTTCTTGTTTACAATATAGAGAGCTACTTCCAATTGTATGTCCAGGTGTATGTATAATATTTAATGGTATATTTCCTACATGTATTGTATCTCCATCATCCACCCTAGAATCCGCTTCTAACTCTGGTACATTAATTCCTGCTTGTATTACCAAGCTTATATTTGGGTTATATAAGCCTTCTGCATCAAATCTATGTATTAATATTTTTCCCCCTTTTGCCTGCTTTACTTTTTCTACTGCACCTATGTGGTCACAATGGCAATGTGTTAAAAATATATATTTAAGTTTTGCTTGTAATATATCCAACATTTCTATAATTCTATCTGCTTCACTACCAGGATCTATTACTATAGTTTCTAATGTTTCCTTATCTTGGACAATGTAGCAATTTGTTTCTTCTGCTAATCCGGTATTCACTTTTATCCTCTTTAGTATCATTTTTTCCTCCTAACTTCATAAACACTGTCTACTTTTCTTAATGCTTTTAATACTTTATTTAGTGCTTCTATATTCGGAATTTCAACAGTCATTTCTGTTATAGCTATTTTTTCCTTCGTTGCTTTTGAATTTACAGCAATTAAATTACATTTTTCTTTTGAAACTTCTGAAATAATTTCTGCCAACAAGCCAGTCCTATCATTTGCATATATTTCTATATCCACATTATATGTTGTTTTTTCATCAGAATCCCAAGACACATCTATAATTCTATGTTCTTCTGTTAATAAATTTTGAGTATTTACACAATCTTTTCTATGTATTGAAACTCCTCTTCCTTTAGTTATATATCCTATTATTTCATCTCCTGGTACTGGATTACAACATTTTGATAATTTTACCAAGCAATTATCTATTCCTTTTACTACAATTCCTGCTTTAGATGGCTTATACACTTTAGCCTTTTCATTAGATAATTTTTCTAACTTTTCTTCTAAATTTTCTTCTTGATGCTCTTTTCTATACTCCTCGATCAATCTTGCAATTATTTTTCCAGCAGAAATTGCTCCAAATCCTACACTTGCATACATATCTTCTACAGTATTAAATTTATATTTATTTAATGCTGTTTGTACAAATTCATGCTTAAATATTTCTGCATAATTCATTCCTATTTTCTTTATTTCTTTTTCTATTAGTTCTTTGCCTTTTACAATGTTTTCTTCTCTTTGAGTCTTTTTAAACCAACTTAATATTTTATTTTTAGCTCCAGAACTTTTTATGAATTTTAGCCAATCCATGCTTGGACCTTTGGCTTGATCTGATGTAATTATTTCTACTATATCTCCATTTTTCAGTTCTGTAACTATTGGCATCATTTTACTATTTATTTTGCAACCTGTCATATGATGTCCTATTTCTGCATGTATATTGTATGCAAAATCAATAGGAGTACTACCTTTGGGTAAAGACTTTATATCTCCTTTTGGTGTAAATACATATACTTCATCTTCAAAAAGCTCTGTTTTTAAAGTTTTTAAAAACTCTTCTGGGTCCTGCATGTCTTTTTGCCACTCTAGTGCTTCTCTTATCCAAGCGAGCTTATCTTCTGTAACTGTTACATTAGATTTCTTGTTTCTACTATTATTTGCCTCCTTATATGCCCAATGTGCCGCTATACCAAATTCTGCAATTCTGTGCATATCCCATGTACGAATTTGCACCTCAAAAGGCGTTCCTTTTGGCCCTATTAATGTTGTATGTAATGATTGATACATATTAGGTTTTGGAACTGCTATATAGTCTTTAAATCTTCCCGGCATTGGAGTATATAATTCATGTACTATACCTAAAGCTGTATAACAGTCTTTTACAGAGTTTACTATAATTCTTAATGCAAATAAATCATATACTTGTTCTAAAGTTATATTGTCTCTTTGCATTTTTCTATATATACTATATAAGTGCTTCGCTCTACCTGTAATTTCGGCAACTATTTTTTGTTTTTTTAGTTCTCCTTTTATTTCTTCTAATATAACATCTATAAATTTTAACCTTTCTTCTCTTTTTCTGTTAATTCCCTCAACTATTTCTCTATACTCTTCTGGATATAAATATTTAAATGCTAAATCCTCCAGTTCCCACTTTAGTGAATATATACCTAATCTATTAGCTAATGGTGCATATAAATCCATTGTTTCTTTTGAATTAGCTATTTGTCTGTCTCTTGTTAAATGTTTCAAAGTTCTCATATTGTGTAACCTATCTGCTAATTTTATCAATATAACCCTTATGTCTTTTCCCATAGCTAAAAACATTTTTCTATAATTTTCAACTTGCTGTTCTTTCATACTAGCATATTTTAGTTTGCTTAATTTAGTAACTCCATCTACCATTTCTGCTATTTCCACGTTAAACTCATTCTCTAAATCACTCTTAGTTGTATCTGTATCTTCTAATACATCATGTAAAAGTGCTGCACATATTGTAGCATCATCTAGTTCCAAATCTGCCAATATATTAGCTACTTCCAGAGGATGTATAATATATGGCTCTCCAGATTTTCTCAGTTGGTCTTCATGCTTATTTTTAGCGAACTCATATGCTTTTATAATTAATTTAGTATCATTTTTTCTATTATTTTTTTTCATAGTTGTAACAATTTTTTCTATTGTTGCTCCATCTTCATTCATATAAACAGTCATCCCTTTCCATAGTTACATTGCCTTTCTGATATCTTTTAAATTAATTTGTATATTTTCTTTATTTCCAAATGAATTTATCTCTATTGTTCCTACAACATCTACTTTATCACCTAAAAGATATTCTTTTGATAAATCTCCCATATTAAATCCTATAGCATCTACTATATTATTATCTTGTTTTAGGGTTAATTTTAGATGCTTTCCACCTGATAACGCTCTTATAGAATCTATTTTTAAATTTCTTAATAAAAATAATGGCATTTTATTACCTTCTCCAAATGGCTCTAGTAATTCTAATGATTTTACTTCTTCTATATTAATATTTTTTAAGTTTATCTCTTTATCTATGTTTATTATTGGCATTATATCACTGATATTACTTTCTTGTGCATATTTTTCTATAGCTTCTTTTAATTTTTCAAAATTTTCTTTCTTTATTGTTATTCCAATTGCCATTGAATGTCCACCAAATTTTTCTATATAATCACTGCATTTAGTTAAAGCAGTATAAAGATCAAACCCTGGTACGCTTCTACCAGAGCCTTTGCCTTTGTCTCCCTCTAGGCAAATCAAGATACTTGGCTTATAATATATCTCTGTAATTTTTGATGCTACAATTCCTATTACTCCATGGTGCCAGTTTTCTTCTGCTAATACAATACATTTTTTATCTTTATCATCTTTTTCTATTTTTTCAATTACTTCTTCAAAAATTTGCTTTTCTTTTGCTTGTCTTTCTTGGTTAAATTGTACTAATCTTTTAGCTATCTTTGTAGCTTCACCGCTATCTTCTGTTAAAAATAATTGTAAAGCTTCTTCCTGAAATCCCATTCTTCCACAAGCGTTTATCCTTGGTGCAACACCAAACGAAATTGCATTTGAATCTATTTTTTTTAAGTCTGCTATATTTAATAATGTTTTTAATCCTATATTTTTAGTCTTTTCTATTAATTTCAATCCTAATTTCGCAATAACTCTATTTTCATCAACTAATGGAACTATATCTGATATTGTTCCTATACACACCAAATCTAAATATTTTAAATATTCTTTTTCCTCCAACTTTAATTCTGTTGAAATAGCTTGTATTAATTTAAAAACAACTCCCACTCCAGCCAGTTGATTAAATGGATATTTATTATCTTTTCTTTTAGCATCTATTACTGCAATAGCTTCTGGCAATTTTTCTGCAGGTTCATGATGATCAGTTATTATTATTTCCATACCTAAACTATTTGCATAGTCTACCTCTTCCAATCCAGAAATTCCGCAATCTACGGTTATCATTAATTTATAGCCATCATTATAAATCTTAGAAATTGCATCTTTATTTAATCCATATCCCTCATTTAATCTGTTTGGTATGTATTCTCCCGTTTTTAACCCTATTTCATTTAAATATTTTTTCAATACTGTTATGCTTGTTATTCCATCTGCATCATAATCTCCATATATCATTATTTTTTCTTTGTTTTCTATAGCTTTTACTATCCTTTTAACTGCTATCTCCATATCAGGCATTAAAAATGGATTGTAAAAATCTTTGCGCGTAGGATTTAAAAATACATTTATCTTTTCTCCATCTATAATTCCTCTATTAACCAATATACTTGCTAATAAATTAGTTATATGTCTCTTTTTTACTAATTCTTCAACTTTTTCATTATCTAAATTATAACATTCCCACTTTTTATTCATATATTTCTCCATTCCATTTGCCTAATATTCTATACCAAATAGCATTTATTGTCAATTTTGTCACAATGGGGACGTTCCTTTTTGTGACATTTTGTCATCAAGGGGACAGACCTTAAAAGCAGGGAGTGTCCCCAGAGTGACTTTTTGTCACAAAAAGGAACGTCCCCATTGTGACAAAATTTCATAAATCACTACTTTGCTTATTACTGATATTAGTAAACTAAAATTTACAATTTGAATTCCTTTTTGATTTACTTTTTTATAGTTTTTTATTATTATTTCAATTTCTTCTTTTGTAAGTTTATCTGTTTCTTCCATATATTCTTTTGCTAAGTATTCTGCTTTTATCATTGCATCTGTTTCTAAATAGCTTCTTATTATATAATAAATAAATCCTAATATTATTAATATATTAATTTGTAAGGCTGTGTGTTTTATCTTTCCAAATATAGTTAATATCAATACTGCCAAGAAATATATTATGTATATATTAGAATATATAAAATTAAAAAGTAGTATTTTTTTATTTTGTATTGAATGTAAGCATTCATGAGCTATTGTTTGTACTCTCATAAAAGTGTCTTTTATATCACTTATTAAAATGGTATTAGTTGCTACTATATATAGACTTGCTTCTTTACTTTCAGTTTCTTCTATTTTAACATTTTCGTTTTCTAATTTTTTTAATATTTCTTTACATATTTGCTTATTTGGTGGTAATTTATCTGTAATTTTCGCTAATTCTTTATTATAACCTATTTCTTTTATTTTTTTTACATCATTTATTTTTATTCCTAGTATAAATTTTATTAGAAATATAAATACTATGTATATTAATACAATTATTATATTTTCCACTACACTTTCACTCCTTTTTATCCATATTTATATACACAATAACCTACACTTTTTAGTGTAGGTTATATTTTCAATGTTATTGTTAGTAAAGGGTGTCCCAAACTGGGCAAACGGGACAATTAGGGACTGTCCCTAATTGAGATTATAATACTCCTTTTATTGATTCTGCTATAATTTTATTAATATCAACAATCATTACATTAAAGTTAACTTCTAAATCGAAGTATTTTTTTATCTGCTCATCTTCTATTAATATTGCATACATATTTTCTAATTTTTTCATTTTTTCTTCGTCTTTTTGTTCACCGCTATATTGCATAAGTTGTATGTCATATCTTAATTTTTCAAATTCTTCTATTTTGCTTTTTAATTCTGGATTTGACATTATTTCATCTTTCATGTTTTTATAACTAATATATTCCTGTGATTCTCTTATTTCTTGTGCTAATTTATTTGCAGTATCATAAACATTCATATTTTAACCCCATTTCTTTCTATATGTTTTTATGCATATGCATGTTTTTTCTTAAAGTTAAGAAGATTTACTATTTCTGAATCTGTATTTTTAGCTTTGGCTGCCTTTTTAGCATTTTCTTGTTCTATTTCTTCTGCTTGCTTTTGTGCAACTGTTTTGCATATAGCTTTTTCATATATGTAATGTGTATCTTGAGCAATTTTGTTCCAGTTAAAGTCTTCTTTTACTTTTGCTTTAGCATTCTTAGCTATATTATTAGATAACTTTGCGTCATGTAATATGCTAAGCACTGAATCTGCAATAGAATTTGGATTTCCTGCATATGCCTTCATTCCATTTATTCCATGGTCAACAATTTCATTTAAACCTCCAACATCTGATACTACTGTTGGAACTCCTGCTAACATTGCTTCTAATGCAACAATTCCAAAAGGTTCATATGTACTTGGGAATACTGCAACGTCAGCACATTTATACATTTTTTGAACTTGTTTAGAGTTTAAATATCCTGTAAAATATACTTTACTTGAAAGTCCCATTGAGTCGACTTGACGTCTTAATTCATCCATCATACCGCCTTTACCTGCTACGATAAGTTTTGCATCATGATAATTTCTTAATATTTTAGGCATAGCAGAAATTAAATGTTGAACACCTTTTTCATAAACTAATCTTCCCATGAATAAAATTATCTTTTCATTATCCATGGCATATTGTCTTCTAAATTCATAGTCTCTTTCTATTCCATTAAAGTTTGTTATATTTATTCCATTTGGAACAACATTTATTTTATCAAATGGAAGTCCAAATAAACTTTGTACATGGCCTTTCATAAAATTACTATTAACAATAACCTCTGTAGCTTCATATGTAAGTAACCATTCTGTATCATTTATATATCTTTGTTGTTCATCATGAATTCCTGAATTTCTACCAGCTTCTGTTGCATGTATTGTTGCAACTAATGGAATTCCAAAAGCTTGTTTTAATGTTTTAGCACTTGTTGTTACTAACCAATCATGTGCATGTATAACATCAAATTTACCTTCTTTTCTTATTATTTCAGATGCTTTTGCCACCATATTAAAATTAAGTTGCATTATCCAATCTATAAAATTGTTTGGTCTAATCATATAATTTTCTACTCTATATACTTTGACCCCTTTGTCATTTTCATATTCTGGTAAATCACCATCTTTGTATGTTACAACTGTAACCTCATGACCATCTTTTATTAGTCTTTTGGATAAATCGTGAACTACTCTAGCAATTCCCCCTACGATTCTAGGTGGATATTCCCATGTTAACATTAATATTTTCATGGCTGAAAGCCTCCTTCTTTTTTCTTTTGAAATTTAATTTATTGGTTCTATTTTATACAAATTTTTTACAAAAGTAAACAGTATTTTTAATTTTTTTAAAATTTTATTCTTTTCTATTGAATTTATTTTTTATTTGATATAGTATATAATAAAATATATACGTTATTCGGAGGAAGAAATGCCAAAAGTAGCAAAAGATAAGATTAAAAAAGAAAAAATTGAAAATACCAAAATAATAAAAGAAGCACCACCCAAATCAACTAGAGCTAAAAAGAGTGCTTCTATTAAAGTTGATGAAAAAAATAATAAAAAGTCAACTTCTAAAACTAAAGCTAGCAGTTCTACAAAAAAAAGTTCTTCCTTAAAAGAGTCTAAAACTTCTACTAGAAAAAAGACAACCAGCTCTACTAATAAAAAGTCTTCTAAAAAATCTACAAAAGCTGTAAAGTTAACCCAGGACTCAAAAACATCTGCTAAAGTAGATGTTATAGAATATTATGATTTACCTTTTAGATATAATGAAACAACTGTAAAAGTTTTAGTTCAAACTCCGACATGTCTTTTTATTTACTGGGATATTTCTGATGCAGATAGAGCAAATTTAATTAAGGTATTTGGTGACAATTTTTTTGAATCTACTAAGCCTGTTTTAATTATAACAAATGAAACTATGAATTATACTTTTGAAATAGATATAAATGATTTTGCAAATAGCTGGTATTTACATGTTCAAGATAGTAGCTGTAAATATAAAATAGAATTAGGTAGACGTCCTATAAACTCAGAAATTAATGTTCCAAATAATTATGTACATATTTCTTCTTCTAACATAATAGAAACACCTAATGACCATATATTATTTGACGAATTAAAACAAACAGCATTTTTTAGAGATGTAAAAACTAATGTTGTTGTAGAGAAAAATATTTTTACATTATCTCATTTAAGAAATATTGGTAAAATATATAATATATATGATTTATATAAAAAAATGTATAAAGATGAATTTAACTGTGATGATTTTGGAGTAAATCTATCTTCTTCACAAAGTTCTAGTAATTTTATTTAAAATATATGTAAGGAGATATTTACAATGACACAAAATAAAGGATATGTAAGTTTTATATTACATGCACATTTGCCATTTATACATCATCCAGAAAGCGAAGATTATTTAGAAGAACAATGGTTGTACGAAGCAATTTCTGAAACATATATACCACTTCTTACCAACTTTAAAAAATTAGAGGAGGAAAAAGTTGACTTTAGATTAACAATGTCACTTACTCCGCCTCTTCTTAATATGCTTGATAATAAACTGTTACAAAAAAGATATATAAAATACTTAAAAAAGCATATTGAACTCTCTGAAAAAGAAATCGTAAGAACCAAATATGATGCTAGACTAAATGCACTAGCTAAATATTATTTCGAAAGATATTCTAGTGATTTACATATTTTCAAAGATATATATAATTGTAACTTGATCGAAGCATTTAAACATTTTCAAGATATTGGTGTTTTAGAAATTATTACTTGTGGCGCAACACATGGTTATTTTCCTATTTTATATATTCAAGAGCAAACCGTTAAGGCACAAATAGCTGTTGGTGTACAAACATATGAAAAATACTTTGGCAAAAAGCCTAATGGAATTTGGTTACCCGAATGTGGATATATTCCAGAGGCAGACAAATATTTAAAAGAATATGGAATTAAATATATAATTACAGAAACACATGGCATTTTATATGCTAACCCTACACCTATATATGGAACTTTCGCCCCAATTGTCTCTCCTGAAGGTATTATAGCTTTTGGTAGAGACATAGAATCTTCAAGACAAGTTTGGAGCTCTATTAATGGATATCCGGGTGATTTTAATTATAGAGAATTTTATAGAGATATTGGATATGATGCTGATTATGAATATATAAAACCATATATTGCTTCAAATGGTGTAAGAGTTCATACTGGTATTAAATATCATAGAATAACTGGCAAAGGCTGTGAAGAGAAAGATTTATATAATATTCAATGGGCAAAAGATTCTGCTGAAAGACAAGCAGGTCATTTCTTTGATTCTAGAACTAAACAAATAGATAACCTAGCTCCACTTACTGCTAATCCACCTATTATTTTATGTCCTTATGATGCTGAACTTTATGGACATTGGTGGTATGAAGGACCATATTGGTTATATGTGCTTTTTAAAAAAATATATTATGATAAATGTAACTTCAAATTAATTACACCTAGTGAATATATTGATAAATATCCTTTAATGCAGATTTCAACACCTTGTCGTTCAAGTTGGGGGGCAAATGGCTATAGTGAAGTATGGCTAAATCCTAGTAATGATTATGTGCATAAACATTTACATGTAGCTGGTGAAAGAATGATTGAATTGGCACATATGTTTCCAAATGAGAAAAACAAATTAAAAAAATTTGCTTTAAATCAATGTGCGAGAGAACTTTTACTTGCTCAAAGCAGTGATTGGTTATTTATTATAACTAATGGAACTATGGTAGATTATGCTAAAAAAAGAATTAAAGAACACATAGGTCGATTTACAAAGCTTTATTACCAGTTAAAAAGTAATAATGTTGATGAAGACTTTGTAAAAAACATATTTAAGCAAGATTGTATTTTCCCTGATATTGATTATATGGTATATTATTAATTAATCATATAGGCAAGAAAAATAAATTTTTTCTTGCTTTTTTTTTTCTTTTATGCTAAGATAATATAGTATTAATTCATAGGGGTATAGTGTTAATGGTAGCACATCGGTCTCCAAAACCGCCTGTGAGGGTTCGAATCCTTCTACCCCTGCCATAATATACTTTCAATTTTAAGGAATACGTCATTATGAATATTATTAAAAGTTTAATTAAAAAATTTTGCACAAAAGAATTTATATTTTATCTTATATTTGGAGTTTTAACAACTATTGTTTCTCTTTCTGTTTATTATTTTTGTGTTCTTACCTTTTTAAATCCAAACAATGCATTTCAATTACAAATTGCAAATATTTTATCTTGGATTTTAGCTGTTGCTTTTGCTTATGCTACAAACAGAAAATTTGTATTTGAAAGTAAAGATCCTAACAAGCTTAAGGAGCTAATCAAATTTGTTACTGCAAGATTACTTACACTTTTTTTAGACATGCTTGTTATGTTTATATTGGTTACTTTATTGCATTTTAATGATAAAATAAGTAAATTGATTTCTCAGGTTATAATAACTATTTCTAACTATATTTTTAGTAAAATTTTTGTGTTCAAAAAATAGTTTTTATTTTCCATGCATTTTTTAGGAGTTTTTATGTCTAAAATTTTCAAATTATTCATTATCTTTTTTATTCTTGTATTTATTATTTCTATATTTTTTATTCCAACTCTTCCCTATTTAGATACTCAAATGAACTTTTCACAAATTGATCTCACTTCTGAATTTCTTTGGCCCACACCTGAATATACTGGAATAAATTCATATTTTGGTAAAAGAGTTTCTCCTACTGCTGGTGCCTCCTCTTTTCATAAAGGAATTGATATTGCTGCACCAGAAGGTACTAAAATACTTGCTATTACTAATGGCAAGATAACTTTTACAGGATTTTTAGGTGGAGGACGGTTATACCATTACTTTATCCTTTGAAAATTATAAAATATCTTATTGTCACGTTTCTCCATTAATTTTAGTTAGTGTTGGAGATACTGTTTTTAAAGGTCAAGTTTTAGGATATGTAGGACCCAAAAATGTTTATGGAGTGTCAGGTAATACATATAAAGATGAGAACCGGCAGTCCAACAAATGGAGCAACTACTGGTCCTCATCTTCATTTAGGTGTTCGATATAATGATGAATATATTAATCCTCTATCTTTATTTAATTAATTACATATCATCCTCATCACTATTTTCATTATTTTCTTTATTATTATATTCTTCCTCTTCTTCTCTTAAACAACTACTTTTACAATGTGAGCATCCTTGTGTACATTCATCTTCATTCCAATCTAGCTCAATTACATTATGACATTCTGGACACTCTATTTCTTCATTAATTTCACTATCTACATCAGCAATAAATTGATAATTACAATATGGACATATTATTTCAAATTCATAATTTTCATCATCTGAATAGATATCATCTTCAATATTGTTTACTATGTTTTGAACTTTTAATATTCTATTATCTATTTCTCTTTGATTTTCTTCTATTTCACTTAATCTTGCGTCTGTCATTGATGTTAATTTATCTATTATATCTATAAAAAATACAGATAATTCCGTAAATTTGCCTTTTACAAATTCTAATTCTTCTGGATTTTTTATTTTCTCCTCTATCTCGTTTATAATATTTTTGTACTTATTATTTAGATCTGACATAATAAATTCCTTTCTGTTTTATACTCTTTCCATATATTCACCGGTTCTAGTATCTATTTTTATAACATCGCCTATATTAACAAACATTGGAACTGATATTTCATATCCATTTTCTAATGTTGCTGGTTTTCCAGATGTTGTTGTTGTATTACCAGCAAATCCTGGTTCTGTATATGTAACTTCTAACTCTACAAACATTGGTGGCTCTACTGAAAATACATTTCCTTTATATGATAATACTTTTACATTCATATTTTCTTTTATAAATTTTAAACCATCACCAATTTGGTCTTTATTTAAAGGTAATTGCTCATATGTTTCATTATCCATAAAATAATATAAATTTTCATCATTGTATAAATATTGCATTTCTCTTTTTTCAATTTCTGCGCCTGGATATTTTTCAGATGGATTAAAAGTTTTTTCTAATACTGCACCTGTTATTACATTTTTTAATTTTGTTCTAACAAATGCTGCTCCTTTTCCTGGTTTTACATGTTGGAACTCTACTACTTTAAATACATTCCCATCCATTTCAAAAGTTGTTCCATTTCTAAAATCTCCTGCCATATATACTTCTGCCATTATTATTTCCCCTTTCTTATCTTTCTTAAACTAAATCTATACTATTATATACCTTTTTGCCTTAAAAATCAAGACTTTTTCACTTTTCATCCACTATAATATAATTTTTATCTGATTTGGTTAAATTTATACAACCAGATTTTGTAATTAAAACCGTATCCTCTATTCTCACTCCATAATTGTTTGGCAAATATATGCCTGGCTCATTTGTAATTATCATGTTTTCCTTTAATAAATTGTCATTTTTAGAATTTATATATGGTAGTTCATGTATTTCTAATCCAACGCCATGTCCTAATGAATGAATTAAGTCATAACCATTTAACTTAAAATCATTTTCTACATTTTTAGAAATAATCCTAATGCTTGCACCTTCTCTTAAGTCTTTCTGTGTTTGTAATTGATTTTTTAATACTAAATTATATATATTTTTTATATTTTCAGGAATATATCCAGCAAATATTGTTCTAGTCATATCAGAACAATATCCTTTATATTTACATCCCATATCTATTATTATTGGATCTCCCAATTCTATTTTTCTATCGGATATTTTAGCATGTGGCTTAGAACTGTTTTCACCCGAAGCTACAATTGTTTCAAATGCTAATTCATCTGCTCCATTGTCTATAAAAAACTCTTCTATCTTTTCTGCAATTTCCTTCTCTGTTTTTCCAATTTTTATATAATTCAATAAATAACTAAAGCATTTATCTGTAATCTCACATGCTTTTTCTATTTTGGCAATTTCTTCTTCATCTTTTATCATACGTTGTCTTTCTATAATATAGTCTGTTTCCTCAAAATTATGCACTTTATATTTTTGCATATAATCTTTATATTGGGCATAAGTAATGTAATTTTCTTCAAAACCTACGTTTTCACAAAATATGAAAAAAGTTTCATAGTCTTCTTGACTTATTTTTGAAATATCAATAACTATTATTTCATCATCTATTGTTAGGGTAGATTTAACCTCTTCTAAATACCTACTATCTGTTAAGAAAAAATTCTCTTTTCTTGCTATAATCAATACTCCTTCTGCATCAATACCTGTTAAATATTTAATATTATATGGATTTGATATTATTATAGCTTGCATATTTCGCATTTTAATTTTTTCTCTTAGCCATTTAATTTTAGTATTCATAAGTATCTCCCACCTTAATTAAAAAATATTTTATACTATCTGCTTAAGTCTTTTTTTAAATTATTCTCAAAATTTTTGAAATCACCATTATAAATATATCATTTGGAATATATACAACTATTGCTGAAGCTAAAGCAATAAATGGTCCAAATGCTATATATTCCATTATTTCTTTCTTTCTTATCTTTGATATTACAAGCATAATTATACTTGCTATTGCAGCTATTAAAAATGCTATAATAATAGTACTTATTATATTTGTCTTACCTAAAAATAATCCTAAAGTTCCTATTAGTTTTATATCTCCGAATCCCATAGCTTCTTTTTTCGCAATTAATTCACCAATAAGTGTTATTATTAAAAATAGTCCTCCACCTAAGAACATTCCTAATATACTGTTTAGAAAAGTATTTATTCCTATGTTTGTATTTATAATAACCTGCATAAATATAAAAATTAGTCCTATTTCAAACATTGTTAATGTAAGTCTATTTGGTATAATTTGTTTCTTATAGTCTATTATAAAAACATTAATTAACATTGGGATTAATATTATATATTTTAATGTATCTAGTGAAAAACCATATATATATAATAATGCTATATAAGATATAGCTGTAATACTCATAAGTAAATACTTAGGAGTAGCACTTGTTAAATATTGTGTAAAAAAATCTTTTGATAAAACTTTTTCATATTTTGCTAATCGCATACTAGACCAATCTATAAGTTGCCCAATTATCAAGCCCAATACTCCTATTGATAAATAAAATAATATGTGAATATCATTTATATACATCTTTTATTTTTCTCCTCTTTTTCTAAATATTTTTTAATAATGCTATTCTCTATAGGTCGTTTTATTTTCGTTACCCATATGTCCTTTTCATTAATTGGTTTTACTAATATTGAAAACATTTGGCTTCTATTAGCCCCTATAACATCTGTAAAAATTTGATCTCCTATTACTGCAATATTCTCTGAATCTAAATTTAATATTTCCTTTACTTTATTAAAACCAAATTTAAATGGTTTCTTTGCGAAATAACTATATTCTATTTGTAGTTTATTAGCAACATTAGCTACTTTTTCTTTTTTATTACTATTAGAAAGAATATATAATTTTATATTGCTTTGTTTTATTTCTTCAATCCATTTATCTAATCCTACTAACATATTTTTATTATAATCTATTAATGTATTATCTACATCTAATATTAAACCTTTTATTTTATTTTGTTCTAGAAATTCTATTGTGATATCTATTACACTATTAAAATATGCTTTTGGATATAATATTGCTTTATTCATTTTTTCTTTTACCTTTTTCTTATTTTCTATATATTATCAATATGACCTTTTTTTGTCAAGAGGAGACTATATTGGGTTTGGTACATCAAAATGTATATTTTTATAAATTTTGGAGAAAATATAAATTATACTTTGATGTGGAGATTTTATATGGAAAGTTTAAAGAACATAATAAAAAAAGTGTTTATGCCTTATACAGATTCCGATTATGAATTTACTTTGCCTATTAAAAGTGAATCTGATTTAAATACTGAAAATATAGAAAATGTTGGTACTGTTAAAAACCTTTTTTCTGATATTAGCTCTAATTTAGAGCATATAAATGTACAATATAATACTATGCTAAATAGTGATATTGTTATTAGAGAATTTTTACTTAATGCTCGTAATAAGCAATTCAAAGCTTTTATATTTTTTATTGATGGAATGGTTGACTCTACACTTATAAATGACAATATTCTAACTCCTTTAATGCTTAGAAGTCGTGCTAATACTTTTGAAGGAGTCCAAAATAATGTTGATTATGAAAAAAATACCAATAAAGCTGTTATTAGAAAAGTAAAAAAATTTGATGTAAAAGATTATATAAATAATTGTTTACTACCCCAAAATTCTGTGGAAATTGTTTCTGAGTTTTCTGAAGTAGCTGACGCAGTAAACTCTGGCAACTGCCTATTATTTGTGGATACCTTAAATATTGCTTTTAATATAGATGTTAAAGGTTTTAAGCAAAGAGGTGTAGAACCCCCCAATAATGAAATCGTAATAAGAGGTGCTAGACAAGCTTTTAATGAATCTATTAGAGTTAACACTTCTCTTATTAGAAGATTAGTAAATAATGAATCTTTGATTATAGAAAATATATCAGTTGGAAAATTAAGTAAAACAAAATGTGCTGTTTGTTATATAAATAATATTGCTAATGATAATCTAGTCGCAGAAGTAAAATACAGATTAAGTAATATCAATGTGGACTATGTTTTATCTTCTGGACAATTAGAACAGCTTATAGAAGACAATGGTACATTTAGTGTTCCGCAATTAATAGCAACTGAGAGACCAGATAGAGTAACAGGCTATCTCTTAGAAGGACGCATTGCAATTATTATTAATGGTAACCCTTATGTACTAGTGGCTCCAGCTGTTTTTCTGGACTTTCTATCTTCTCCTGAGGATTCAAATTTAAAATTTCAATTTTCCAATTTACTAAAATTCATTAGAATCATTGCAATTTTTCTAACATTGTTTTTGCCTGGTCTATATATTGCAATTACAAGTTTCCATCAAGAGTTAATTCCTACTGAATTACTATTTACAATAGTGGCCTCTAGAGAATCAGTACCTTTTCCAATTATTGTTGAATTGTTACTAATGGAATTTTCATTTGAACTTATTAGAGAAGGTGGTTTACGTATTCCTTCTGCAATAGGTCCTACCATTGGAATTGTTGGTGCTTTAATATTAGGTCAAGCAGCTGTAGATGCGAGTATAGTGAGTCCTATATTAACTATTATAGTTTCTATAACTGGCCTTGCCTCTTTTGCAATACCTGATTTTTCTTTAAGCTTTCATTGTAGAATATCTAGATTTATATATATTTTTTTAGGATATTTATGTGGTTTCTTAGGCATTGCTATGGGATTCTTTATTAATTTGTTTATTTTGTCTTCTATAGAATCTTTTGGTGTTGCTTATTTGTCTCCATATATTCCTTTTGAAGAAAAATATAAAAAAGGATTATTGGTTCCACCAATTTGGAAACGCGAAAAACGACCTGGCTTTCTAGATACTAAAAAAGAAAATAAACAATCTAATATTAGTATGGAATGGAAATATATAAAATAAAGGAGAAATAATTTTATGAATCTTACTAAAATAGGAAACTTAGAAGCTATTGCTTTATTACTAATTGTATCTACAAATCATTTGTTATTAAATATGCCTCAAACAATAATTGATACTTGTGGTTCCGCTTCTCTATTAAATATAATCTATTCAACCATTTTAGTTTTTATAATAGCATATATACTTTTGTTTTTGCTTTTTAAAAACTTTCCTTCTTGTGACATTTTAGATATTTCTAATTACCTTGGAGGAAAAATACTAAAAAATGCTATAGGTATTATTTGTGCCATATATCTTCTTTCTGTATCTAGTGTTTTTCTTAGAAATTTTGCTGAAGGTTTAAAACTAATTTATTTTTTTGACGCTCCTATAATATATATATTGCTATTTTTCCTGTTTGTTTGTAGTATTGCTAACTTTTTTGGTCCTAAAACAATTATAAGAACTAATTTGTTTATTGTTCCTGTTGTTCTAATAGGTTTGATTATTATTTTTATTTTTGCTATTCCAAATATTCAGGTAGAAAGAATTTTTCCTATATTAGGTTATGGAGCCAAGGAAACCTTTTTAGTTGGTATAACTAATACTTTCGCTTTTAACGGATTATTTTTTGTTTTCTTTTTGAGGCCATTAATGCTTCAGACAAATAAATTCCAAAAAATAATTTCATCATCAATAATAATAACATCCATATTTATACTTTGTAGTGTTGGAATATTATTGTTAGCATTTCCTTTTATATTTTCAGTACAGGAAATATCTCCAATTTACTTTATAATAAGAAATATTAAATTTGGTAGGTTTTTCCAAAGACCTGAAGCTTTATTTGTCCTTACTTGGATTTTTGGAGTAATGTCTTATTTAAATTGTATATTGTTTATTGTTCTAAAAATTTTTAAAGATTTAACAAATGTAAAATCTATTAAAAATTTATCCTTTCCTTTTACTTGTATAATATTATTTCTTGCTTTATTACCTAAAGATATGTCACAAATAAGATGGCTAGAAGATGTTATATATAAATATGGTACCCTTATTATATCATTTGTTTTATTAACCATTGTGTTAGTTAGTGCTAATATAAAATATGTTATAAAACACAAACATAATTCTTTGGAGGTGAATTTACAAAAATGAATGATTCTTATATTAAATATGTATATATTATTTTATTGATTATATTTATTTTTTTCTCGCTTACCATACGTACCGGAAAATCTTTAAATGAATTAGCTTATGTTATAGCTATTGGCCTAGATGTCGGCGAGTCTAACAAATTAAATTTAAGTTTACAAATTTCTAATCCAAGTGCATCCGGTATTGCGGAGTCTAGTAGTAGTTCTTCTCAATCTTCTGACTCTATAATAGAATCTATAGAGTGTTCTTCTTTAAGTTCTGGCTTAAATCTATTTAATTCTTATTTGAGTAAAGAATTGAACCTATCTCATTGTAAAGTGCTTGTTTTGTCGGAAAACTTAGCAAACACAGATATTTCCGAATATTTATATACATTAATGAATAATATACAATTTAGGTCAGATGCTAATATTGTTGTTTGTAAAAATTCGTCCGAAATGTTTTTAAAATCTTCTAAACCTAGTCTTGAGCAATTATCTGCTCGCTATTATGAAAGTATTCCTACTTCTAGTGAATATACTGGTTATACTGCTAATATTACATTTGGTGACTTTTTTTCTGCTTATACCGACAGTTTTTCAGATCCTGTTGCTATTTTAGGTGCAATTAACAGTAAATTCTCTCAAGATAGTCTTAATCTCGCTAATAGTAATTCCGATTTGAATATAGCTAATGAAAGCACTGAAAAAAACTTTTCTATATTTACTACTCCTTCTAAAGACTCTTCTTATTTAGCTGGGCAAACCCCATTAAAGTCACAGTACACAACTGAAAATATTGGTTTGGCTGCTTTTAATAATGGAAAACTTGTTGGAGAATTAAATGCCATAGAAACAATGTGCTATTTAATTATTGCTAATAAATTGGAAATCGCACAAATTAGTATTCCAAGCCCATTTTATCCAAATGAAACAATGGATATAACAATAAAAGCAAATAAAAACACAAAGTGCACAGTAGATTTGGTTAATGGAACTCCATATATTAACATTAATATTGATATACTTTCAAGATTAACGTCTATGGATGTTGGCTCAAATACATTAAATGAAGAAAGAGTTAAAAAAGTAGAAGAATATACAAATAAATATTTAGAGGAAAATATTTTATCTTATTTATATAAGACTTCAAAAGACTTTAAAACAGATATCAATGGTTTTGGCAGATTTGCTGTTAAAAACTTTTTAATATGGAATGACTGGATAGATTATAATTGGCTACACAAATATGAAAGTGCCACTTTTAATGTAACTGTTAAATCTGATTTTAAATCTTCATATTTATTAATGGAAAGTTAATAAATAATATAATGAAAGGTATTGAATAAATGGAAATAGTTATTTTTATTATTACTTTATATGTTTTTATAAAAACATTAATATATGGAATAATTGAAATTAAACAAGAAAAAAATATATATGGAGGAAGTGCAACAATATTAATTGGAATATTAGCACTTATCCTCCCAAATATTATCATTCATTTTAGATAAGTTTAAAATTAATTCTTCTTAATTGCTTATCTGCATATATTACTTTTATTTTAACTTTGTCTCCTATTTTGTAGACTTTTTTAGTATGCTCACCTATTAAAGTCTTATTTTCATCATTATATATAAAATATTCGTTTCCTAAGTCTTCAAACTTTATTAAGCCTTCTACCGTATTTTCTAATTCAACAAACATTCCAAATGCTGTAATTCCAGAAACAATACCTTGATATTCATTTCCAATTTTGTTTTGCATATATTCTGCTTTTTTAATTTCTACTGCTTCTCTTTCAACTTTTTGAGCAATTTTTTCTCTTTCTGATGATATCTGTGCATATTTTGTTGCTTGCTCTGCATATTTTTCTAACTCTTTTTCAGTTAGTGTATAGTTTTTTTCAATATATTTTGAAATAATCCTATGAATAAATAAATCTGGGTATCTTCTAATTGGTGATGTAAAATGACAATAATACTTACTTGCTATTCCAAAGTGTCCTTTATTTTCACTTTCATATCTAGCCACTTTTAGTGTTCTTAATATTAAATTTGATACCACCTTTTCTTCTTCCTTACCTTTTATTTTTTCTAATATCTCTGCAAAGGCTTTGGGATAAATTTTTTCTTTATTTCCTTTTATTTTATATCCAAAATTAAATAAAAATTTATTAAGTGTGTTTATCTTTTCAATATCTGGTGTTTCGTGCACTCTATATATAAATGGAGCCTCCAACCAATAAAACTTTTCTGCTACAATTTCGTTTGCAGTTAGCATAAATTGTTCTATTATTTCATTTGCAAAATATATTTCATATTTTTTTATATCTATTGCATAACCATTTTTATCTAATACTACCTTGCTCTCTGGAATATCTAAATCTAAGCTTCCGGCTCCTTCTCTCCTAGCTTTTAGTATTTTTGCTAATTCTTCCATCAATTTAAATTCTGTAATATAATTTTCATATCTTTTTAGTACTTTTTTATCTTTTCCATCTAATATTTTTTGCACATCTGTATAAGACATTCTTTCTTTTACATTTATAATGCTTTTTCTTATATCAGAAGAAATTACTTCTCCATTTTGTGCAATTTCGCAAATTACAGATATGCACAGCCTATCTTCTTTTGCATTTAGACTACATATTCCATTAGATAATTCTTTAGGCAACATTGGAATGACTCTATCTAACATATATATACTTGTCCCTCTAGTAATTGCTTCTTTATCCAATTTAGAATTTTCTTTAACATAATAGCTAACATCTGCTATATTAACACCCAATTCATAATTTCCATTTTGTAATTTTTCCACATATATTGCATCATCTAAATCTTTTGCATCTTCTCCATCTATAGTAAAAATATTTTTCTCTCTTAAATCTAATCTATTTGGTATATCTTTTTTACTTATTTCTTCCTTTATTGCAGTTGCTTCTTTAATCACATCATCTGGGAACTCATATGGCAAATTATATTCCTTTACTAAAGAAAGCATATCTACTCCAGCTTCATCAATATGCCCTATTATTTCTATTATTTTCCCTTCTGCGCTTCTGTTTCCTTGAGGAAATTTAGTGATTTTTGCTACTACCTTTTGATTGTTTTTTGCCTTATTAAAATTCTTTTTTGAAATAAATATATCTGTATTAAAACCTCTATCATCTGGTACTACAAATCCAAAATTTTTTCTTTTTGTAAAAGTCCCTACTATCTCATCTCTTTTATGTTGTACTGTTTTAACAATTTCTCCTTCTCTTCTATTTGCTTCTATATCTTCATTTATTATTTTAATCAAAACTTTGTCTCCATTTAATGCATCCTTAGTATTTCCTCTTGATATATATACCTCATCATCTTCTCCTTCTAATTTTACAAAGCCAAACCCTTTTTCATTGCCTCTAAAAGTTCCACTTAGACAATTTTCTAAATTCTCTTTTTTTCTTCTTGACATTTTTTATTTGTTCCTTCCATTATATATAAATTCGTTTTTCATAATTCTATTATGTTCAAATTTTAAGCGGCAGATACTATCTACCGCTTAACTTTTTTTGCTATACAACAAATAAAATTCCTAATACTATTGATAAAACTCCAAATAATATTCCTAGAATTATGGTCCATTTTTTTAATTTGCCCTCTTTAGTTCTTCCTTTGTTTTGATCAAAAAAATTATTTGTAGAAGAACCAGTTATTGTCCCAGAAACTCCTTTATCATCACTTGTTTGTATTGTTGTTAAAACTATTAATCCTATACAAACTATTGCATAAACTGCTAAAACTATGTATTTTAATATTTCCATCTGTTACACTCTCCTATTTTAGTCTTCTTAAGATAACAGTATAATTTTATCATATTTAAATTTAAAATGCAACTGTTTTTATAGTACATCTTGTTAAATTTATTTTATTTATATATAATATATATATATTATATATAAGGAGGATTTGAAATGCCAATTCATTGTAATGCAAAAAAAGATGATATTTCTAAAACTGTACTTATGCCTGGAGATCCACTTCGTGCAAAATATATTGCTGAAAATTTTTTAGAAAATGCCAAACTTGTAAATACTGTTAGAAATATGTTTGCTTATACTGGTACTTACAAAGGTAAAAAAATAACTGTATTTTCACATGGAATGGGAATGCCAAGTATGGGAATATATGCTTGTGAATTGTTTAAATTTTATGATGTTGATACAGTAATTCGCATCGGCTCTTGTGGTGCATATTCTGAGGCTTTAAATATTTTTGATACCATTTTAGTGGAGAATTCTTATACAGAAGGCAATTTTGCTTTCGAGTGGAACGAAAATGATTGTCATGTTATTGAGGCTAATAAAGAACTAAATGCTATTATTGAAGAAACTGCTAAAAAAATAGGTATTAATTGTATAAAAGGAAATACCTTATGCAATGATTGTTTTGATGGTTATTTGGATGACATTCCTGCATTTATAAACAGATTTCCAAAAGACTTAAATATTATAGCTTGTGAAATGGAAGCTTTTGCTTTATTCTATTTAGCTAAATATTTTAATAAAAAAGCTTCTTGTTTATTAACAGTTGTGGATTCTTATTATAAGCAACAGGAAATATCTTCTGAAGAAAGAGAAAAATCTTTGAATAATATGATTAAATTAGCACTAGAAAGTGCTTTAACCACTTTATGAGAAAGGCGTGCATTATTGCTTCATATAAAATTAACAGGTATATCTCTTACGAAATACCTGTTAGTTTTTTAATCTTTATTCATATCTTTTAATAATTCTAGTTGTGATATTAGAAGTGATTCCATTTTTGCTTTATATACATCTATTTGTTTTTCTAAATCTTCTAATTCTTTTCTTTTCGTTACTATTGATTGTTCTATTTCTATAACTTCTTGTTTTGCTGTTCCTTGTGCTTCCTTTACTATTTGATCTGCTTGTTGCTTTGCTAATTCTTTTATTTCATCAGCTGTAGTTTGTGCCATTACCAAAGTATTTTGTAACGTATTTTCTATATTTTTATATTTTTTTAATTCTTCCTCCATATCAGATGCTTTTTTTGTTGCTTCGCCCACTTGTTTGTATATCTTTTCATAGTCTATAGTTAGCTCGTCTAAAAAATCATCAACTTCTTCTACGCTATATCCATTTACCATTTGTTTTGAGAATTTTTTGTTTTCTATATCTAATGGTGTATACATATTTTTCCTCCTACTTTTGTACAATATTATTTAACAGTATTGTTACCATTTCTTAGCCAAGATACTGAAATTTTACTTCTCATTTCTTCTCTTACCATTTCATTTTCTATATCATAGTTAAATGGTGCTATTAAAAATATTGCATTTGACACCTTTTGCATATGCCCATCTAATGCGTGAACTGCACCACTAACAACATCTATAATTCTTCTTGCAACATCTTTATTTACATATTCCAAGTTTACAATTACAGATTTCTTTTCTTTTAATAAATCACATATTGCTTCTGATTGTTCAAATGTTGTTGGTTGACTTATTACCATTTTTACTTGCTGTACTTGTGGCATGCTTACAACTTTACTATTTCTTTTTCCAAAAAACTTTCTTTCTTCTCCACTATCTTCCTCTTCTTGTTCTTCTCTATCAATTACTTCATCATAATCTACTGCATCTTCATCATCTTTATCCTCTGCTGGCATCTTAAATAAATCCCACACTTTATTCATAATTGCTCCTGACATTTAAACAACCTCCTAAATATTCTTATCTCTGGTAAATTTTCTATGTATAGTATCTAACTTTTCTACAATAATGTCAATACTTTTTTGTCTTGTAATTATCTTTTAATATTTTTGTAACATTTTTGTAATATTTATTTTGCATTTTTTATTATTTCATCATACAGCACTATTTTTTTTCTGTTCTCTATTTCTTCTACATCATAACCTAATTCTTCTAGTTCTTCACTTTTGTAATTGTCAACAATAGCATATTTTTCATTTTGTTTTAATATTTTTACTAGAATTTTATTTGTATATCCTGCTCTTGTTCGTATTACATATGGAACTTGTTTATCATTTTTTTCTTCATATCCTATTGCCGTATTAGGTATTTTTTTGCCACTCTCACTCCACCATATTACATCAAGTGATATTTTTCTATAATTTATTAATTCTTGTACAGCTTTGTCTATTTTAAATACTATTATTCGTTCTTCATCTTCTTCTATTATATTTTCTATTGTAGTATCTACCTCTATTCCACTTGGCAATCTTAGTTTTAGTTTATCACCGCACTTTAGATTGCTTGGCTTCTTCTGAATTTAATATGCAAGCTATATAACACTTAAAATTATCTATAATCTTCCCACTTTCTTGACTAGTTGCAACAACTTGTCCTACTTTTAGTTTTATCCCTTTTAGAAAATCTTTTGTTAAATAATCAAAATTTTCTGTTGTTAATGTATTCTCATATCCATCTACTCTATATGATACAACTCCACTTCTAGGTGATATTATATATTCTGCTCCTGAGTTTAATTCATTTTCGTATTTACTTCTTTCATCTATTAATTTTTTTAAATATGAGCCTGCTGGACTTTTTTCTCCAGCTATTTTTGCTTTTTTTATGATATATGTATTAATATCTTTTTTATACTCTTTTATTTTTTGCAAATCATTTAAGTTGTAAGTACTATCTATTTTTTCATCTATTTGATTTTCTAATATTTTTAAATCACTTACAAATATAGTATTTTGGTTTGACATTGCTTCATCTATTTTAATATCCAGCTCTTCTATCTTTTTTGTTAAACTTTCCTCCTTATTTGAATAATATCGGAAGATTGCTTCTCCTTTTGCTACTTTCTCTCCTTCTGTTTTTATTTGTAATATGCCATTTTTATAATTTTCGCCTTTTACCACTTGTTCGTCTCTTAAAATATAGCCTATTGCATTTTCTTCTTCATATATTTTTCCTTTTTCCACAAAAAAAGTTTCTGATGGGTTTCTAATCAAATTTGCGACTTTATATATTATATAAATAGTAACTAAAAATACAATCAGTATAATTCCTATTTTCTTTTTATCTATTTTTATATTACTTATTTTTTCTTTGCTTTTATTGTTTTTTGCAGTATTATTTGTTTTCTCTTTTATTTTATCTTTCACTTGTACTCCTCCAAAATAATTTTTAAATTATTTTGCAATTCATCTAAGCCATTTAGCCATATTGTTTGTTTATTTTTTCTAAACCAAGTTAATTGCCTTTTAGCATATTTCCTAGTATCATTTTTAATTTTGTCTATCATTTCTTGTTTGCTTATGCTTCCATTTATATATTCCACAACCTCTTTATATCCTAAACCTTGCATTGCCGTTGGAAATTGTTTATACTTTTCTAATAATCCTTTTACTTCTTCTATAAGTCCATCTTTAATCATTATATCTACTCTTTTATTTATTCTTTCATGTAATTTTTCTTTGTCCATATTTATAGCAAACACAAGATAATTATATGGTACTTCATTTTTTCTAGATTCTATTTCTTGCTCTGTTTTTGTTTTCCCTGTAGAATGATATATTTCTAATATTCTTATTATTCTTTTTCTATCGTTAGAACTAATTGCTAATGTTGCTCTTTCGTCTATTTTTTTTGCCATTTCATATAATTTTTCTAATCCTTCTTCATCTGCTACTTTTTCCAGTTTTTTTCTATATTCCAAGTCTGTTTTTATTTCTGGATAATCTATATTGTATATTAAAGAGTCTACATATAACCCTGTTCCACCAACTATTATAGGAACTTTTTCTTTACTTAGAACCTCTTGTATTGCCTTTGTTGCATCTTTTTTATAATCCGCAACACTATATCTTTGGTCTGGCAAAACGAAATCTACTAAATAGTGCTTTATACCTTGCATTTCTTCTTTTGTTACTTTTGCAGTTCCTATATTCATATCTTTATAAATTTGCATTGAATCACAACATATTATTTCTCCGTCAATTTTTTTCGCTAATTCCACCGAAAGTTTGGTTTTTCCGGATGCTGTTGGTCCACATATAACTATTACTTTTGGTTTTTCCATGTTAACCTCATCCTTTTTAGTATATTATCTTCTTGAAAACTTTTTTTCTATGTCATTTTTTGTTAAATGTATTGCCGTTGGTCTTCCATGTGGACATGTAAATGGATTTGGCAATACTAATAATTGCTTCATTAAATTGTCCACTTCATCTTTTGTTAAAACCATATTGGCCTTTACAGCTGATTTACAAGCAAGTGTTGCTATAAACTTTTCTTCTATTTCCTGTTTTGCTGTTCTAGCTACTGTGTTTATTTCATCTAAAGTCTCTAAAAATAGTTGTTTTGTATCTAAATCTATACAAATATTAGGTACCCCTGTTAATTTTATAGTATTTTCTCCAAATTGTTCCAACATAAAACCCGCTTTTTCAAATACTGGTATATTTTCCTTTGCAATATCCATTTCTTTATGTGTTAAATTAATTATATCTGGCAATAGCATTAATTGAGAATCTTTCTCTCCCTCACTATAAAAATTTTTCTTTATTTTCTCATACATAATTCTTTCATGAGCTGCATGCTGGTCTATTATATACAATTCATTATCAATTTCTATAATTATATATGTAGCAAATGCTATTCCTATAAATTTATACTTTGGTATAGTTTTATCTTCCATATTATCAAACATAGATATTTTCTCTGTCATTTCTAGTTCTTCTGTTTTCACCTTAGTTTCGTCTTTTGGCTCTTCCTTGTTTTCTGTTTTAGGTAGATTTCCAAATGTTTTTGCATACATTTCTTCAAAATTTTTACTATTTTCTTCTATTTTTAAATTATCTAATTCTGTTATCTTGCCCATTATTCTTTCATTTATTTCTTGTGTATTTATAACATGAGTATCCATTTTTGAAAGTTCGTCTTCTTCTGCTGTTTCTTCTGTTATCTGTTTATTTTGTATTTTATAACTTTCTTCTTCTTCTCTTACTCCATATTTATTACTATATATTTCTGCTATTGGATTAGCTTTATATTCAAATGGATCTTCTACTTCTTTTTCTTCTTTTTTCGAGACCATTTTTTGTAACAGGTCACTAAATTTAATAGATTCTTTTTTTATTTCTGTTTCACCAGGTGTTACTATCGTTTCTTGTCTTTTTATTTCTACCGGCTTATCTTCTGGTACTAATTCGCCTTTTAACAAAGTCTCTTTTATTGCATGATAAACTGCTTTAAATATTGTATTTTCATCTTGAAATCTTACTTCTAACTTAGCAGGATGAACATTTACATCAACTTTACTTGGGCTCATTTCTATGTTCAATATCAAAAATCCATACTTTCCTATTGTTAATAATCCTTTGAATGCTTGTTCTGCTGCACTTGTCAAAGTCTTATCTTTGATATATCTTTTATTAACAAAAAATATCTGGTTTCCTCTATTTGAACGTGCTATTACTGGTTTGCCAATTACTCCTGTCACTTTTATATCTTCATATTGGTAATTTACCTCTAATATATTATCTGCTACATCTTTTCCATAAATACCATACACTACTGACTTAATATCTCCATTTCCAGAAGTTTGGATAATAGTTTTACCAGAACTTGTCAGTTTTATAGCTATTTCTGGATGTATTAATGCAATTCTTGTTATTACATCTTCAATATACCCCGCTTCAGTAAAATCCTTTTTTAGAAATTTATAGCGCACTGGTGTATTGAAAAATAAATCTGTAATTGTTATTATTGTTCCTTTTGAACATCCTGTTTCTTCTTTATTAATTATCTTTCCTGCTTGTACATTTACTTTATATCCTATCTCATTTTCTCCTGTCTTAGATATCATCTCTACTTTGCTTATTGCCGCAATACTGGCCAAAGCTTCTCCTCTAAACCCCATTGATGTTACTGTTTCTAAGTCTGAGGCATTCCTTATCTTGCTTGTTGCATGTCTTTCAAACGCCATTTCCATATCGTCTGGCATAATTCCTTTTCCATTATCTGTAATTCTTATATATGAAATGCCACCGTTTTTTATTTCTATATTTATATTTGTTGCCCCTGCATCTATTGAATTTTCCACTAATTCTTTTACTACTGATGCTGGTCTTTCAATTACTTCTCCTGCTGCTATTTTATTTATTGTTAAATCATCTAATAGAACTATATTTCCCATTTTTAACAGTCCTTTCTTATGTGCATTTTATTTATTTATAAATTATATCATTAATGCATATTTTTTGTAAATGTCAAATTTGAATTTGTAACACTTTTTTATAGTTCGAATACTATATATCATACGAAAGAGCAAAACAAAAAAGCATTTAAGGAGGTATGTTAAATGGGATGTTGTTGTGGTAATAACGGGGAAATTTTATGGTTTATAATCCTATTCTTATTACTTTTCTGTTGTGGTGGCTGCAATAATAACAATTCTTGTGGCTGTAACAACAACTGTAACTGCAACTCAGGTTGTGGTTGCTAATTCTAATCCATAGATAATTATTTATTTCATAAATAATTAATTCGTAAAATTTGAAAGGGGTGAAATAATATGCCAGAGAATAGAGGATGTGGATGCGGATTTGGTTTTGGTGATGATTGCATCTGTATAATAATAATTCTTATATTAATATGCTGCTGTTGTGGCGGAGGTAGAGGTGGATGTTGCTAATTAGTTAAACATCAATCAAAAAGACTGTAGACTTTTTGTCTACAGCCCCTTTTTGTTATTGTTCTTTTTCTCTGTTTGTGTTTCTTTTCTTCTGTCGTTTTTTACTTTTTTACTGTTTTCTTTTCTTCTATCTTCAAATATTTTACCTTTGCCATCCACTATCACGCTATCTCCTCCTTTGTTTTACATATTCATCTTTTGTTAATTTATTTATACATTATTACTTTTAGATTGTCAAGTAGAAAATTTTAACAAAATATAATAGTAATTAATATGTAATTTCATCATATTTTTTATCTTATCATTTCTTCTTGACTCTCTTGTTTCCTTTCTTCTATTTCTGTTAAAAAATTTTCATAATATTTTCTATCAAATTTTTCATCTTTCAATTTTAATCGTCCTATTACTCGTTTTATTACTTCATCTTCTCCTGATATTTCCAATTCCTTTTCTAAAAATTCTGCAAATTGTTCTTTTGCCTTTGTCATATCATTTTTATCGTATAGGGCACATGTTAATAATATTGCTGGATAATATTTTTGCTTTTTTATTTCATCTACAATTGATTTTGCTTCTGTCCTTTGTGAAGTTTCTATCCATTCAAGAATTTCTCTTGATTCCATAGAAATTGTATCTTCATTTGTCGCTTTATTTGTATCGTTATCAATTTTAGCATTGTTTCTTTCTATTTGTGGTTTATCGTTCTTAGGTTGCCCTAGTATATTATATATTTTTCCTAATTGCAATTGTATTGGTTTATGCCATGAAAATTTTTCTCCTATTCTTTTCGCTCTATAGTATTTTCCTTGTCTCATATATACACTCATCATTTGGGATTGTATTATAGGATTTTCTGGAAATTCTGCTCCTAATTTTATTGCTTCAACATAGTTTCCCTCTTTCATATATATTTTTATCATTTGAGATTGTATTTTTTCTTCTTCTGGAAACTTTAATCCTATTTCTTTTGCTTTCTCATATTCTTTTTGTTCTATATATATGCTCATCATTTGGGTTTGTATTATAGGATTTTCTGAAAATTTTGCTCCTAATTTTATTGCTTTCTCATATTCTTTTTCCTTTATATATATGCTTATCATTTGGGATTGTATTATGGGATTTTCTGGAAATTTTGTTCCTAATTTTATTGCTTCAACATAGTTTCCTTCTTTCATATATATTTTTATCATTTGAGATTGTATTTTTTCTTCTTCTGGAAACTTTAATCCTATTTCTTTTGCTTTCTCATATTCTTCTAGTTTTATATATATGCTTATAATTTTAGATTGTATTTTAGGAGCATTTGGAAATTTAGCTCCTATTTTTTCTGCTTCAATAAAATTTTCTTCTTGAATATATTGATCCATAATTTTTTCAAATTCATTTATGCTCTCTTCCATATAACGTTCCCCCATCCAGATAGTTTTTTCTGTTTACGTAAAGTCATATGCATTATATCATATTATGGAAACTTTTGTCAATGGTGAGACTGTCAGCAAGTGCGAAAAGAAAAGACTCTCATTTTTTTGAAAGTCTTTATATTACTGGTTCCGTTGTTTAAGTTATCTACAACTTCTGGAGCTTATTATTATTTATATAAATATCAATCTGTTTAATTTACATATACATTATCAAATTATTTTTAAATATTCAAGTGTTTTTTATATATTTGTATTAATTTCTATAAAACTTAAAATCTTTTAAAATAGTAATATATGATTATCTTATAATATCGTCTATTGTTCTTTTGGTTCCTTTACCTATAACATCTTTCATCATGTAGTTTTTTCCTGTTTCATAAGCTGTATATCCCTTTTCATTTTCTTCATCTATTGTTATAAAACCTATTTCTGTATCACTTTCAAGATTATATGTTATAAGATATTTTCCGTATGTAAATGCAATAATAGCATATTCATCAAAAAGGAATGTACTTGAATCTTTAAAATCTGGACAATATAAATGAATTAATTCCATTTCTCTTTTTCCTATGTTTATAAAAGCTTTTCCATCTCTTAAAGATATTTTTGATTCTGGATTACCTGTAATTGTTTCAATACATCTTTTTAATGACATATGTTTACGAGGAGCAGGATAATCAGCCTTCTGAAATGTCCTTATATCTTCTTTTAATTTTTCTTTTATACTCATTTTTTTCTCCCTTCTAACATGTAATGTCATTTATTAAAGCTCCACAATCTTTGCATATAATATCTGGATCTTGCTCATCTGCAAATTCTGACATTATTATACCTGTTAAATGAATTCCTCCACATATTGGGCATATTGCTAATTTATATCCTTTAGGTAATGGCACACATCTACTAATAACTAAATTATTATTTTTCATTTTTCCATACCTCCTAATTCTATTATAAATCCAGTCAAATACTATGTAAAATACAAATAAATTATGCAGTCATAACTTTTAGTTATAACTGCATAATCCTTTTTGTATATTTAATTACCTTTTATAGTATTTATGAATTTATTTAATTCACTAAATCTATTATTTTTATTAATATATATTCCAAATTCAACTTTAGGAATATTGAAATCTGTTTTTAATTCTGTAACATCATTATTGTTTAATTCTTTTTCTATATATTCTTTGGTTATAAGTCCAATAGAATCTTGTTCTTGTAATAATTCTAGCATTGCATTATAAGTAATATTTTTTGAAGTTATTAATTCTGATTCAGTAAGTTGTGTTGCATTTAGAAAATTATTATATGTTATAGAACCTTTTCGTGGCATATAAAGTAAAACTGTTTTTAATAAATCAATATTTATAGTTTGTGACACATATTTTGAATTATTGCTAGTAACTAAAATATCTTGTAGTTCACCCAGTTTTATAAATTCTAATTTATTTGTATTATATGAATCAGTCTTTTTAGAAATAACTAAATCCAATTTTTCATTCTCTAATTTTAAAAGCATATCATTTAGTTCAGGAGCTAACATATTAACTAAATTCGTATCATGTATATTTACATTGATATTCTCATTTTCTGCACAGAATTTTGTTATAATTTTACTAAATAATTTATACATACTTACATGTATACCTAAATTAATGTTTCGCACATTTCCATATTTATTATATATACTTTCTAATATGGAAACAGGTTCTTCTATTTCATTATATATTTTTTGACCTTCTTCTGTTAGTTCTATTCCATGATTAGTCCTATTAAATAATTTTATATTTAAATCACTTTCTAAATTTTTAATATGATTAGTTACCGCTGGTTGTGATATATGTAATATTTCACTAGCCTTTGTAATGTTCTTTTCTCTGGCAACTAATGCAAATATTTTATACAACTCTAAATTAACCATAAAATGCATACCTTTCTATATTTCTATTTCCATTGATTTATCTCTAAGATCATATTCCTTACCTGTTTCTATTATTGTTGCTCTTCCAGGCATTTGTTTTAAAAACTCTTCGCATACAATATCAGATGTACAATGTGCTAAATATACCATTTGAACACCATTTTGTTTCATATATTCAATTGTTTTTGTTGTACATTCATCTACTTGTTTTAAATGAAATCCGCCCATAACAGCTAATACTCTACTATCTCCTGTAATTTTTTTTGCATATTCAACTGTATTACAAATACCACTATGTGAACACCCTGAAAATACTATCAATCCATTTTCTGTTTTTATCACTAGACCTGAATCATCTAAATGCTCATAAGTTTCACCATTTTCATCCCATGCAGGTAAATTTTGTCCTCTTTCAAATTCATTTTCTCTATCTATTTGTCCTAAAAATATTATTTCATCACTTATATTATATGGCTCTCTTGATTCAATCAAATTAAATTTTTGTGCTAATTCTTCTCTGGTTTGATTTAATCCATTATTATTTCCTGTTCTCTTACTAATTCTTGTTAGTTCAAAATCTGGATGACATATTAAATCTGTTTTAGTGGTTAGATATTTTAGACCATTTCCATGATCAAAATCGCCGTGACTTAAAACAATTGCGTCTAATTTCTCTAAATCAATATTTAATTTTTTTGCATTTTGCATAAAAATATCAGTTTGACCACAATCAAATAATATCTTTTTACCATAACATTCTATATATAATGATATTCCATGTTCATGTCCAAAATTTTCATTACTACATCTATTATCATTTAATGCTACAATTCTAACCATTTTAACCCCTCCCAATTCATTATTTCTTTAAAATTTATATCATAATTTAAACAGTATTACTAGTTGAAATATTCTTTAATGTTGCCCTTAATCCCTTATAACTTCCTTCTACAGATATATTTGCAAAATTAGTCAAACCAATTATACTATTTTTTCTTTGTTCATCTAATTCTTTTTTTCTAATAAATTTAGTTTGATTTTTGATTTTAGACTTAATTTTATTTGGTATCACTAATCTATTGTTAGGATCAATTACAAAGCCTGTTACTTTCTTAAATTCATTTACACTATATCTTATAGTTTTTTCTTTACTTAAATTGTGCTTGTGTTTTTTTATAATTCTTTTTATTTCGGATTCTTCTTTTTTTGTAATATATCTATTTGATGATGATATAGTGATGTCGTCTACATATATTGAACATTGCAATTTATGTTTTTTAGTATATTCAATAATCTTATCAAACATATCTATATTAGCCAAATAAGATAAAATTTGACTAGTTGGTGTCCCTGAAGGTAAATGATTTGTATTTTTTATTTTCTTTCTCTTTAAAAAATCATATACTTCATAATCTATTTCTACATCTTCTTTTTCATAATTGACCGTAACTATATCTGTACAAATCGATGATACATCTGAACTCATTTTCAATTTATCTTTAAAAAATTCATATATATTATTTCTGTGAGTGTTAGGAAAAAATTTACTCATATCTAATTTCAGCATATATTTACAATTAATATGATATATTGCATTGCCAAATGCAGATCTGCCTTTAATTCCTGAAAACACATACTGCGGAAAGTCTAATTGATATAATTTATATAAAATGTTTCTTTGTATCTTCTTTAATTCTTCGCTTGGCTTTTCTAATAGTCTTTTTTTATCCTTTATACATACTTTATACTTATATAATTCTTCATTTAATTTATTTTCATCTATATGTAATAAAATAAATAAATCTCTTTTTCTTTTTATCTTATATAATTCGCAATTTTTAAAATTCATATTTCATTTTCCTTTTATAAGTACACTTATATATAAAAATATATTTATAAAAAGAAAAGTTTAATTAGTTTTTAGTGAAAAATTTAATAGCATATTCTTTTATGTCTTTACTTTTTTTGATAATAAATTTAGCATTTACTATAATTCCAAAACCTATAATAAATTTCACTAAACTCATTATCGATTCTTCACTATAACCACAAGCTTTCCCAACTAACATTACTACAATTACTAAAACAATTTGTTCTGGAATCTTCATAATCGTTACACCTCCTTTTTTTAGATTAGAACTTATTTAATAATAAATAAGCGCCCCTCTGTCTTCTAATCTTGGAAAGTGTACAGCTTGTTTGTGGTTCCTAATTAAATTTTCAAGGAAGAGCCCCTCATTGGACAATAAATCGTACAATTAAGTATTATTATCTATCATAATCTCTATAACATTACATAGTTCATCTTGTCCTGTCCTAATATGGGCTCTTTCAGTGTGTATTTCTATCTATAATATGTACTTTTATAGTCAGTCCACACTAAAGAATGCGGGAATAACATTTTTTTAGTTGTTCCTTCACTATTTCTAGCCAAACAGGGGCTAATTTCGAGCCTTGTTGGGAATAATTTTATTATACATTGCTTAATTTTTAATGTCAATATTCCAATCTTGTATTTTATTTGTCTCATATTTTATATTTCATTAAATAAATATAATGCAATTTGATTTTGGTCTTCTTTTGATATTTCCATTATTTTAGCCATTGCAAATGTTATGATAGGGTATTTGCTATAATTAATTATAGTCGTTTTATAGTCTTCATCAATTTCTTTTAGTCTATTATTGAATCTTTTATACATTTCTGGTTTATTATACTTTAGATTAGTATAATTGCTTTCACTCATCCTTATTGCTAGTCTTAATTTATCTTTAATATCCATTCTATCAATTATAGATATTACATCGTTTATTTTATCTTTATCCATAGTTATCCTCCTAATTCAAATTATAATCATTTTTATGTTTTTCTTTTTTAGCTTGTATTTCAGCAAGTTCTCCATTTGTTAATACTTTTCTTCTTGGGTTATGTACTATATCTGAATCATTATCATCAAATATTTCGCTTCTTTCTAAATCTTCTGCAACTATAGTATAACTTCGATTCTCTTCTGGAATATTTTCAAATTCTTCATCAAATACCTTTGTTTGAAATCTTCTAATTAGTCTTCTCCAAAAGTCTTTAAAGCCAATTAATTCGGCTTTTACTTTATCTAAAACACTTTCTAATTTGCTGATTTTTTCTGTTTTAAACTCTAGTTCTTCCTTCAAATCTGCAATAGTTTCATCTTTTTCCTTATTACTATAATATAATTTATCTCTTTCATCTTCCAAATCTTTATAGTTTTTTTCTACCTTCTCAATAGTCACATTTAAATCATTTACACTTCTAACTGTCTTATTAGTATTACTTACTTCTTTAACAAAATCTTTTATTTCTTGGACATCCTCGCTTGAAATAACCATATTATTTTTATTCATTACAGTAGGTTTTAAATTATCTAATATTTCATTTATATTTTTACTAGAATTATCTAATTTTTCAGTTTGTTTATTTGCTTTAGCAAGTCTTTGTTCATTTTTTTCTAATTGTTTCTTTAGTTCTTTATATCCACTCATATCTTTAACATTAATATCTTGATTTCTGCCTTTTTGCTTTGTCTTGAGTTCAGCAGTTTGCTCATAAAACTTATTAAACGACTTTATACATTTTTTTCGCATTTCATCTTGAATTCTAGTTAAAGACTCTTTTGTAAATATTTTTGATTTAGCAACTTGTTTTTTCATACCTCGTTTATTATTATCGCTTATTGGTAGTCCTATTAGGTGCATATGGGGAGAGGTTTCATCAAAGTGTATTACTGCATTTGCTACTTTAAATTGTGGTACAACTTTCATTAAATCTTCTACTTGTTCTTTATATACATCAACCATTTTTAGTCTATAATTCATATCTTTATCGTTCCAATAGTCCATATCTCCAAGTTCTATTATAAATTCACAAGCTAAATCCCATAGCTTACTATCTGATATATGGTCAAAGTAATTATTTATTTTTCTATCTTCACGAGTTTGTTTTGCGTTATATTCTAATCTTGATTGTTCAAATTCTTGAAGATATAAATTCTGTACATCTTTATACAAATTATTTGTTCCAAAAACTATTTCAATTTCGTGTGCTTTACGATCGTAATCTCTTAAATTATGCTTATTAGCTTTTGATAATCCAGCCTTACTTTGTATTGCATTATTAGAAAAAGATGTTGCACCTGATGGATTACTTTTTGCAATTCCTTTTGCTTTTGTTGTTCTATTTTTATCACTGCCCAAGTGGATAGAATATGCTAATTGTGCACTCATTTTTTCTCCTTTCTTCGTAGTTTTGCTTATATAATCTTCGTAGAATTTACAAAGAATTAGCGAATAGATAAATAAAATTTGTTTTGCTTTTTACAAATTTTATTTAGATATTTTTCATAAAAACGAGTTGTAAAATGAAATTTTACAATATGATTTTTGATAAAAAATCATTCGTTTTTGATGAAAAGATAAGCTAATTCGATGCCTCGCAGAGCCCCCGTAGTTTTGATACTTGTCAAAACTACTAGGGGGTTAGGAATTTTGTCTTTAGACAAATTCCTGCTCCGTAGCAATTCTAAAAAGCTACTTTAGATTAGCTTAATCTTCGGAGCTAACTTCTTTATTTTCTTCGGAGAATTTTACAGGCTTTACTTCAATTTCTACTGGCTCATCTTTCTTATATGTAACTGTCATATCATTTACATCTGGTATAGCATTAAAGTATGGCTCAATATTTTCTATATTTTCTACTTTGAATTCATCATCTCCATCAATATAAATTATTCCAAATCGATATTCTTTCATTTTATTATCTGGATCTAATTTATAATAATCTTCTAATGGAAATACTCTAACAATAGCACTATTGTTTTCAGCAAAATTAAAATAAAACATTTGCTTTTGTAAATAATATGTTGCCTCTGCAAAATGAACATCATAGTATTGTTGTAACCTCATTATTATTTCTCCAAATTCTTCTTCTGGTAAATAATTACTAAATCTAACACTTCCTAGTACATTTCCTAATAGCATTGGTTTTGTTGTGTCAATATACCCATTATCGTATAATTCCTGGCATGGTTTACAAATTGATTCTCTAAAGTTTATTTGTTTTACAACTACTTCCTTACCAACTAAAGCAAGTTCTATATCATCTACATACCTCATTATTACATCTGCTTGTTCTTCTCTTGTATAATCTTTCCACATTTTAGTTCTTTCTTGATATTCTTTATTAAGTTTAAGCCTATTTATATAATCAATATCTCTTTTTAATAAAATATCTTTTGGTGTAAATTTTAATTCTTCTATTGAATCTGTTTCATTTAGTTTGCTTTCTAATTCTGTTATTGCTTTTTCTACAATATGTTTTTCTTCTTTATATTCTTTCACATCAAATGCACCATTAATATATGCTTTCTTTATTCTTTCTAACTTGTTGGTTTGATTTATTATCTCTTTTTGCAATTGTTCTTTTGGCTCATCAAATTTTTGCTTTAGCATTGGCAAAAAGAATTGATTTACAACTGAATCATATTGTACTAGTTCTTCTATAAACTGACTAAAATAGTCATTTATAGTATTCTCTTTAAATTCAATTTTACAGTCATTACAATAATAGTAATAATATGTGTTATTGTTTTTCTTTGTTGTTGCTTTACCACCTAAAATTCTGTTACATTTAGGACATTTTAGTTTCTGCAAATATAAATATGTTAGAGTTCTTTTATAACTTCTAGAATTTTTCTTTTTCTGCACTTGGCATTCTTCCCACATTTCTTTTGAAATAATTGCTGGTGCAACATTTTCATAGTAGGTTGGATGCTTTGTTCTTTTTCCGTGAATGAAATCTCCTTTATATATTTCATTTTCTAAAATAGAAAGTATGGTTGCATCTCTCCAATTTTCTCTACCTAGAACTTTTTCACTATTGAATAAATTACTTATTTTTTGATATGAATAACCTTCATAATATAAATTAAATATTCTTACTACTACATCTTTTGTAGAATAATCTATTACTAGTTTTTTATCTTCTCTTTTATACCCTAATGGTTCTTTATGTGGTATATGTCCTTGTTTTATTGCTCCTGCCATTCCTATTTTTGTTCTTTCACTAGTTCTTTCTATTTCATTTTGGCTTACACTCATAAGTAGTCTTGAAATCATTTTTCCATTTGCTGTTGTAGTATTTACTTCATCATTTGCACAATCTAAATATGCATCATTTTCATCTAAAAAGGTTATTAGATTTTCCCAATCATAAATACTTCTTGTTATTCTATCTAGCTTTAAAGCAATTATTGTATTTATCTTTTTAGATTTAATATCTTCTTTTAATCTTTCAAACTCTGGTCTATGATTACCAGTCTTTGCACTAATTCCTGCATCTTGATAATAGTCTATAATTTCATATCCTTTAAATTTGCAAAAAGCTTCTAATCTTTCTTTTTGCTCTGGTAGGCTAAAGCCTTCTCGAGCTTGATCTTCTGTTGATACTCTCATATACAAGCCACATTTTTTCTTATCTTCCTTCAATTCGCCAAACCTCCTTAACAAAAAAGAGACATCAAAAGTACATATTAGTACATTTGACATCTCTTGAATTTATTTATCCCAAAATATAGTTTTCTAAAAATCATATCACCAACTCCTGTTTTGTGATAAACATAAATGGTTTACAATGAGTATTATATCACAATTTTCAGAAATGTCAATTATTTACAAATTACATACTTTTTAAGTATTCTTCTAATTCAGATAGTTTTATCTTTTTTGCAAGATTAGAAATATACACATCATTAGAATAATTAAATATTAAAAATGTAGTATTCTTTATAATTACTCTATGAGGCTCTATATAGGAAAGGTTTGTTTTTTCTATTTTTCTAATACTACCATTAAGAAATATAGGCTTTACTTTAGCAAACTGACATATAAACTCTAACCTCTGTTTTAGACTTTCCTCAAATTGCAATTTTTCCTTAATTATCTTCATATCAAACACCATCCTTTCTGGATGATATTTTGCAATAAAAAAAATACCATCCTTTTCAGAATGATATTCATATCTCCGTTCTAGTTCGAACAGATTTAACAATGGTTGGGCTGGCTAGATTCGAACTAGCGCATGCCAGAGTCAAAGTCTGGTGCCTTACCGCTTGGCTACAGCCCATTATACTGGGGTGGAAGATGGGACTCGAACCCACGGCCTCTAGTGCCACAAACTAGCGCTCTAACCAACTGAGCTACATCCACCATATGCATTTTTTCAAATGCATATATAATTTTAAACTATTTTTTTAGTATTGTCAACATTTTCTTTAACTTTTTATTATAAGTTTAATACATTCCTTCCATTCCTGATGGCTCATTATGTCCACAATTGCATTCTTTTTCTTCCTTTTTATCTGTTACTATACTTTCTGTCGTTAATATCATTGAAGCAACTGAAACTGCATTTTGAAGTGCACTACGAGATACCTTAGTTGGATCAACAATTCCAGCTTTTTTCATGTCTACATATTCTTCTGTTGCTGCATTAAATCCTATTCCAGTTTCTCTTTTCTTTACTTCATTTACTATTATTGCAGGCTCTAATCCAGCATTTATGCTTATTTGTCTTATTGGTTCTTCTAATGCTCTTAATATGATCTTTCCACCTATTTTTTCGTCTGCATCTAACCTTTCAACTGCTTTTTCAACTTTTGGCATTACATTAATATATGCTGTTCCACCACCAGCTACAATACCTTCTTCAACTGCTGCTTTTGTCGCAGATAAAGCATCTTCTATTCTTAATTTTTTCTCTTTCATTTCTATTTCTGTTGCAGCACCTACACCTATTACTGCTACGCCACCTGCTATTTTAGCTAATCTTTCTTGCAAATTTTCTTTTTCAAATTCACTTTTTTCTTCATTTAATTGTGCTCTTATTTGTGCCACTCTATCTGCTATTTGTTGTTTATCTCCCATTCCATCTACTATAATTGTATTTTCTTTTTGTACTTTAATTTGCTTTGCTCTACCTAATTGTTCTACTTTTGTATCTTTTAGTTCTAATCCTAAATCAGATGTTATAACTTCTCCACCTGTTAATATAGCAATATCTTGCAACATTGCTTTTCTTTTATCTCCATATCCAGGAGCTTTAACTGCTACAACATTTATTACACCTCTTAATTTGTTTAAAATCAATGTAGATAAAGCTTCTCCCTCTATATCATCACATATTATTACTAATTTACCAGATTGTTGCATTAATGCTTCTAATAATGGTAATATTTCTTGAATATTGCTTATTTTTTTGTCTGTTATTAATATGTATGGATTATCTATAACTGCCTCCATTTTTTCTGTGTCTGTTACCATATATGGAGACACATAACCTTTGTCAAATTGCATACCTTCTACAACATTCAACTCTGTATTTGAAGTTTTTGATTCTTCTATTGTAATAACCCCATCTTTTGAAACTTTTTCCATTGCATCTGAGATTAGTTCTCCTATTTCTCTATTATTTGCAGATATGCTTGCAACTCTTGCAATATCTTCTTTGCCATTTACTACTGAACTAATTTCTTTTAATCCATCTACTGCAACTTTTACAGCTTTATCCATTCCTCTTTTTATTGCCATTGGATCTCCACCTGCTGCAACGTTTTTAACACCCTCTCTAATCATGCTTTGAGCAAGTACCATAGCAGTAGTTGTTCCATCTCCTGCAACATCATTTGTTTTTATAGAAACTTCTTTAACCAATCCTGCTCCCATATTTTCAAATGGATCATCAAGTTCTATTTCTTTTGCAATTGTCACACCATCATTTGTAATTAGTGGTGAGCCAAATTTTTTATCTAAAACAACATTTCTTCCTTTTGGTCCAAGTGTTACTTTTACAGTATCTGCAATTTTATTCACACCACTTAATAAACTCTTTCTAGCATCTTCTCCAAATTTAATTTCTTTTGCCATTTTATATTACCTCCTAATTTATATTTTAGATATTAATCATCTGCTTTTTTACTCTACTATTGCTAATATATCTTCTTGTCTTACTATTATAAGTTCTTCTCCTTCGTATTTTATAGTTGTTCCTGCATAGCTGTTTATAACAACCTTGTCTCCTTTTTTTACACACATCTCTTTTCTCTTTCCGTCTTTTTCTTCTCCTGGTCCTACCTCTAAAACGGTTGCAATTTGAGATTTTTCTTGAGCATTTCCTGCTAGAATAATTCCACTTTTAGTTGTTTCTTCTTTTTCTAGCATTTTAATTATAACTCTGTCTCCTAATGGTTTTAACATTAATATTACCTCCTTCAAAATACTTAGTTATATAATATGCTAATTCATATATTGTAATGCCTAACTCTTGTTAAGGTGTGTCCTTACAATGACAGAATATCATAAAAAGAACATCCCAAAACCGTCAAATAAATTAGCAGTCTCTTTTCAAGACTGCTAATAATTTATACCCTTTTTTCTCAATTGTCAATACTTTATTTTAAAATTCACATAACTTTCACATAATTTGTTTAAAAGGGTGTCCCAAATTGGTAAAACGGGACAATTAGGGACTGTCCCTAATTGAGCATTAGTTGTGGGTCTAGGTATTCGTCATCTTTTATTATTTCAAAATGTAGATGTGGGTCATCTAATACTTCAAATGTGCTTGTTGTTCCTACTGTTCCTATTGTTTGTCCTTGTTCTACATTTTCCCCTACTACTACAAATTCTGTTGATAATAGATTTGCATATACTGTTTTATATCCACTTGTGTGCTCTATTACTATTGTTAATCCATATCGTGGATCATTTTTTATATATTTTACCGTTCCTGCTGCCGATGATTTTACTACTGTTGTTTTGTCTGCTTTTATATCTATACCATAATGTGTAATCCATTCTCCTAAGGTATCTGAATATACTAAATTATTTTTAGCAAATTCTTTTATTATTTCTCCTTCAACTGGCTTTGTAAAGCTAAGTATCTCTGGTTTTGTTTCTTCTGGTTTAGTATTTGTCGTTACTGTTTCTTCTTCTTTTGACGTTTCTTCTTGTTTTTTTATTTCTTCTTTTCTTTCTTCTTGTATTTTTTCTTCTATGTTGCTTGTATTTATTGCTATTTTCTTTGTTTCTTCTTTATTATTTTCCTCTTTTATTTCATCAGCTTTTATTTCTGTCTCCATTTCTGTACTAACTCTCTCCGAATTATATTCGTCTATTATATTGGTGTCAAATTTACTAAGTTGTGTATCTTTTTGCTTGCTATACATAAAAGATGTAATAATAAAGGCTATTAATAATATTGAAAATATACTTCCTGTTATAAATAACATTTTCTTTATATTTGCTTCTCTCATTTTTCTTCCTCCTTAATTATTGTTTTTATAATTATTTACATTATTGAGAAAAATATACAAAAAAATGTTATATGTTTTGTATTTCAACACCTGAATAATAATGTTTTATTATTTCTTCGTAATTTTTTCCTTCCTTTGCCAAGCTATCTGCTCCTGTCTGACTCATTCCTACTCCATGTCCATATCCTATTACTTCAAATTTGATATCATTTTCATTAATTACTATCTTAAAATTTGCAGACTTTAATCCAAATATATTTCTTACTTCTACACCTGACAAATTTAAATTTCCTATTTTTAGATTTTTTACTCTATTTCCTTCTGTATATTCTGTTATTTTTATACAATCCTCTTTGCTAAAATCAATAAAAAAATCACTATGTTTTTCTTTTATTTTATTTTTAAGTTCTTCCTTTGTTATGGTAATTTCTGAACTATATTGACTATATGCATCTTCGCCTGCTGTAGCTACTGTTTGCAAATATGGATAATTGTTTCCTCCCCATACGTTTACTGGTGACTCTGTTGCACCTCCACTATTAGCATGAAAAAATGCATTTATTGGATTTCCATCATATGTTATAATTTTACCTTTAGTTGAATTTACAGCTTCCTTAATTTTATTCCAATATTCATTTCTATTTTTTTCGTCCCATTTTTGTAATCTATCTTCTTTTGATATCCATGCCTGACAACAAGTAGAGTTATCACATATGTCAGCTTCTCCATGCTTATTATCATTATTGTTAATTTTGTATATTGTATATGTTCTTGCTGCTACAGCCTGTGCTTTTAAGGCTTCTATCTCAAAACTTGCTGGCATTTCACTTGATACTACCCCATATAAATATTCATCTATTTCAATCTCTTCTATTGAGTTTGTTTTCTCATGTAATAGCTTTATTTTGCTATATTTTGTATAATTATATTCATTATTTTCTTCACTTTTATCTATTTTTTTTCCTTCATCCTCTACAATATTTCCATTAGTTGTTTCTATTTTTCTATTTGTAAAAATAATAGGAATTACCATACAAATAAAAATTAAGAATAACATATATGCTAATATCTTTCTCATAACTCCACTCCTACTTACATATTTTTCTTTTCATTGTTTCGAGTATTTGTTTTTCTAATCTTGATACTTGCACTTGTGTTATTCCTAATACTTTTGCTACTTCTGATTGTGTCTTGTTTTTATAATATCTCAATAAAATTATTTGTTTTTCTCGTTTTCCTAATCCCTCGATTAATTGCTTTATAGCCAATTTATTTATTATCTGACCTTCTTCATCTATGTTTGTACTTAATTTATCTAAAATACTAATTTCATCTCCATCTTTGCAATATGCTGCACTGTGAATTGATTCTACAGGATTAAAGGTCTCCATTGCTAAAGTTATCTCCTCTTTTGAAGTTTTCAGTATTTTAGCGATTTCTTCTATTTTTATGTCCTTTCCATTTTTTTGTATATACTGTTTTTGAACCTCTATTACTTTATATGCTAATTCTTTTATACTTCTACTAACCTTTACTGGTCCATCATCTCTTATAAATCTTTTTATTTCTCCTAATATATATGGAACCGCATATGTAGATAATCTAACCTCAAAACTTGGATCAAACTTTTTTATACACTTTATAAATCCAATTACTGCTATTTGGTATAAATCCTCTACTTCATATCCTCTATCTTTAAACCTATTTATAATACTCCATATAAGTCCTTTATTATTGCTAATTAAATCTTCCATTGCTTTTTCGTCACCATTTTGAGCAGCTATAATGTCTTGTATGTTGTTATCATATTTTTCGTACATAAATGTTTTTATCTTCCTCCCATATTCGTAATTTCCACTCCTTCTTGTTCTGCCTCTTCATCCTTTTTTATTATTTTTTTCATGACTACTTTTGTACCAATTCCTAATACTGATTCAATATGTACCTCATCCATAAAGCTCTCCATAATAGTGAATCCCATACCTGACCTTTCTAAATTTGCTTTTGTAGTATATAATGGCTTTCTTGCAATTTCTATATTTTCTATTCCTTTGCCTGTATCTGCTATTTCTATTTCTATAGTATTCGCGAAAAGCCTTGCAACAATTTTAATAATTCCCTCCTTGTCTTCATATCCATGTATTATGCAATTTGTTACTGCTTCTGAAACAGCAGTTTTTATATCTGCTAACTCTTCTATAGTTGGATCAAGTTGTGATGCGAAAGCTGCAACTGTTATACGTGCAAAAGCCTCATTGTTCGATTTACTTAAAAATTCTAATTTCATTTCATTATCATATAAACTATGCATATACCTCTCCCTCTTCTAATTTTATTATTTTTGTAATCCCACTCATTTCAAAAACTTTTCTTATACTTCTACTTACATTTTTTATTTCTAATTCTCCTCCTAGCATTTTTATAATTTTGTACCTTCCTATTATCATTCCTATTCCTGCACTATCCATAAAAGAAACTTTATCAAAATTAAATATAACTTTTCTAGGCATATATCTGGTAATTTCATTATCTATTTTCCTCCTTAATTTTTCGGTAGTATGATGGTCTATTTCTGCTATTATCTTTACTATCAACAGCTTGTCCTCTTTTATATATTCAAATTCCAAATTTATTCCCCCTTACTTTTTAATTTATTATTATTATACATTCATTTCCATTTTTTTCCTAGAGCGAAACTTTAGAAGTTTTGACGATTTTTGGGAAGTATTCGACATTTTAGAACAACAATAAACTTTGTTCACAGCTTTTTTTCTGTGTAATGCTTATGTAAGCTTTTTATATGCAATAAAAAAAGGGGAATACATTTCCCCTATACGCTTCGTACGAGTACGAGTATTATTCTCCTTATTGTTTCTTTCCGTTGCATGTGACCTTATACCTATGGTCGCTTTTCTACTTTATTTGAATTCAATTAAGAATCCTATATATAGTATAGCGCAATTAACATAATTTAGTAAGTTTTGTCAACCTTTCTTCGACATTTCTTAGCATTTCTTCATATTTAACTAATTTTTCTTTTTCTTCTTCTATTTTATTTTCTGGCGCTTTATTTATAAATCCTGGGTTAGATAACATTTTTGTTGCTCTTTCCACTTCTGCTTCTAATTTTTGTTGCTCATTTTGTAATCTTTTCTGTTCTTCTTCTAAATTTACTAATTCTTCAAATGGAAGATAAGCTTCTAATCCATCATTTAATACAGAAATGGCATTTTGTGGTATATTTTCTTTGTTTTCTTGTACTACTATTTTATCTGCAAATCCTAGTTTTTTTATAAATTCTTGTGAGGAACTAATAATATTTTTATAATCTTTTGTTACAAATATTAACGTAGATTTTTTCGCTGGATGTACATTCATATTAGTTCTTACATTTCTTATTCCTACTATTATTTGTTTTATTTTTTCTATTTGTTCCTCTTCTTGCTCAAAGTTAAATTCTTCTTTATATTCTGGCCATTTTGAAATCATTATGCTTTCATCATAATTATATAATTTTGTATATATTTCCTCCGTTACAAATGGCATAATTGGATGCAATAACTTTAAGCTATCTCCCAAAACTTTATTTAATGTATACTGAGCTGCTTTTCTTGTTTTGCATTCTTTATTATATAATCGAGGTTTTACAATTTCTATATACCAGTCGCAAAATTCTCCCCATATAAAGTCATATGTTTTTTGAACCCATACACCTAGGTCATAATTATCTAAATTGATGGTCGCCTCTTTTATTAATTCATTTAATTTAGATAAAATCCATTTATCCTCATAGCACAAATCTTTTGGTACTGCATTATAATCTATTTCTTCTAAATTTCCTAATACAAATTTAGAAGCATTCCACAATTTATTTGCAAAATTTGCTGCCGATTCTAGTTTTTCCGGCATATATCTTATATCATTTCCTGGTGATATTCCTAAAACTAATGAAAACCTTAATGCATCTGTACCATATTTTTCTATTATTTCTAGTGGATCTATTCCATTTCCTAAACTTTTAGACATTTTTCTGCCCAAACTATCTCTAACAATTCCATGTATAAATACATCTTTAAATGGTACCTGTCCTGTATGCTCTATTGCTGAAAATATCATTCTTGCAACCCAGAAAAATATAATGTCATATCCTGTGACTAATGTTGAAGTTGGGTAAAAATATTTTAAATCTTCTGTTTGTTCTGGCCACCCCAATGTTGAAAAAGGCCAAAGCGCTGAACTAAACCATGTATCTAATGTATCTTCATCTTGTTCAAAATCTGTATTACCACATCTTTCGCACTTTTGTGGAGTATTTTCTGCTACCTCAATATTGTTGCATTTTGTACAGTAATATGCTGGTATTCTATGCCCCCACCAAAGTTGACGTGATATACACCAATCTTGTATATTCTCCATCCAATTATAATATGTTTTATCAAATCTTTCTGGTATAAATCTTGTTTTTCCTTCTTTTACTGCTTCTATTGCTGGTTTAGCTATTGGCTCCATTTTTACAAACCATTGCTCTGAAATCTTTGGTTCTATTGTGTGATGGCATCTGTAGCATTTACCTACATTATGTATATAATCCTCTATTTTAACCAATGCACCAATTTCTTCTAATTTTTTTACTATCTCTTTTCTCGCCTCATATATATCCATACCTTCATATTCTGGTATTAGATTTCCCATCTTCCAATTTTTATCAAATACCTCTATTATCTCTAGATTATGTTTTTTACCTGCTTCATAATCATTTAAATCATGTGCTGGTGTAAGTTTTACTGCACCTGTTCCAAATTCTTTCTCTACAAATTCATCTGCAATTATTGGAATTTCTTTATTCATTATAGGAAGTATTACTGTTTTTCCTATTAATTCCTTATATCTTTCATCCTCTGGGTGAACTGCAACTCCTGTATCCCCTAACATTGTTTCTGGTCTTGTTGTAGCAACAATTATATATTTATTTTCATCTTTTACTTTATATCTAATATACCACAAATGAGTTGTTTCTTCTTCATATTCTACTTCTGCATCTGAAATTGATGTATTACAAAAAGGACACCAGTTTATCATTCTTTTTCCTTTATATATTAATCCTTTTTCATACAACTTTATAAAAACATAATTAACTGCTTTTGATAAACCTTCATCCATTGTAAATCTTTCACGAGACCAATCACATGAACATCCCAACTTCTTTAATTGGTTTAAAATTGTTCCACCATATTCTTTTTTCCAAGCCCAGGCTTTATCCAAAAATTCTTCTCTTGTTAAGTCCTTTTTATCAATCCCTTCTTGTCTTAACTTTTCTACTATTTTTAGTTCAGTTGCTATAGCAGCATGATCTGTTCCTGGAATCCATAAACAGTTATATCCCTTCATCCTTTTATATCTTATTAAAACATCTTGAAGAGTTTCATCTAATGCATGTCCCATATGTAATTTCCCTGTAATATTGGGTGGTGGCATTACTATTGTATATGGTTCTTTTGTTCTATCTTCACTTGGCTTAAAATATTCCTTTTCCTCCCAATTTTTATAAATTTTTTCTTCAAAATCTTTTGGATTAAATTTATCATTTAATTTATGCTCCTTCATATTCTTTTCTCCTTTCTTTATAACAAAAAGCCTCACCCATAAATAAGGGTGAGGCTCTATCTCACGGTACCACCTTAATTTGCAAAACAAGCTTGCATCTTAATTAGCCTTTAACGTTGCCTAAACGAATATACCTACTTAATTTCAATATATTAACTCCAAAGCTACCTTCAATTTCCTTTTCTATATAAGAATTCTCAGCGCATTCATTCTTATTCTCTGTTTAGCAGTAAAACCTACTCTTCTTTTTCAATGTTTTTTCTTGTAATTTTTATTATATATTAACACAATTATAATTTAATTTCAACTGTTTTTTTCAAAGGGTGTCCCAAATTGAGCAAATGGGACAATTAGGGACTGTCCCTAATTGAGCAATGTTGTTACTGCTCCTGATATTGATAATAAAAATCCTACTATTTTTAAACCTAATGTAGCTTCATTTTGGTCTCCGAAGCTGAAGGTTTTTTTAGTTATTTTTCTTGCATCATATATTAGAATTACTCCTACTGATACTAGTGTTAGTCCTATTATTTTTAATATTATTTTCCCCATTTTTTTCTTCCTTTCGTTAAAAAAATTCAACTGTATATTTACATTCAAAGGTTTGTTTTGGTTTTAGCGAAATTAAGTCTTGCTTTTGTGTAAATACTCCTGAACTTTTTACATTATCTGATGTTGAATACCATGGTTCTATACATATAAATGGTGCATTTGGCTTTGACCATATTGCTAAATATGGGAAATCTGTAAAGTCCATTGTTAATATAGTTTTATTTTGTTCTTTATTTTTTAGACTTACCCTTTTAGATGTAATTCCCTTCATTATTATTGCATCATTCTTAAAAGAATTTTCATCTATTAATATTTTTCTTTTATCTGTTAAAATATCTTTTGCGTACTCTGTACCTATTAGTCCATCCACTAAATACAAAAAGTGTAATTTTTCTTCATCTTCTTCAAATTCTATATAATAATTACCTTTTTTCAGTTGTTCTAAATCAATTTTAAATGCAGGATGCCCTCCTATTCCAAATGGCATATTGGTTATCCCTGTATTTATTACTTTATATATTGTTGTCAATTTATTTCCATCTATTCTATATGTTGCATATAACTCAAAGTCATATGGATATCTTGAAAGTGTGTATTTATTACTTTTTAACATATATGAGTGAAAATTATCTAATTTAGTTAGTGGTTCGAATTCTAAATCTCTTGCAAACCCATGCTGTGGCATTTCATAAGTTCTTCCGCCTATTATAGTTTGATTTTTCTTTAGCTTTCCTACTACTGGAAATAATATTGGTGAATGTCTTTGCCAGTATATTTTTCCGTTTTCATCCACACAATCTTTTCCTTGATGTATTTTTTCTTCTCCATTTAGCTTAAAACTTATTAATTCTCCACCAAATTTCGAGGTTAACATTTGTGCCTGCATTTTTCCACCTCCAAAATTAATTATATATTAATTTCTTTATAATTTTATCATTTTTTAGCAATTTAATCAATAGTTTGGGCTCAAGTTGTTTTACTATAAAACCAGTAATATAAAAGATGCCAGAAAAATTCCAGCATCTTTGGTCATTACACAATTACCGCATACGGTAATTTTATCCTTTGCTCCAAATATGGATACATGGAGTTAAGGAATTCAAAGCCTTTGTAATGCTTTTTTAAAGCTTTTACTGTTTCTAATGCCTGCACAATATTTTCCCTAAATGCTTTCTGCACAAACTTCATATTTCTTAGTATGGCATCAACATCTCTCTTGTCTGGACATATGCTTATGCAACATCCCATAAAATCTGTGAAGAATGCTGTTCGTTCTCCTACATCACAAAACCATTCATACCATTCTGCAGTATCTATGATTCTGGGCTTTTGATCCCTTAGTCTTTTCCAGAAGTTTTGAATATCCTTCTCTCTTTCCTCTCTTATCAGCCTCCTGTATGTATATTCACGTGTAGCCTGCCAATATGCTAAAGCAAATAGCCTAGCCGACTCTTTTGGTTTTTTGTAATTCATTTTATTTAAACCTATGTTAAACCGAATCACTTGTTCACCATCTTCCACTTCAATATTCACACTGTTACAGTATTTACATACCTGTTTTTCATCCACTTTACATAAATACTGCATACCTATTGCCCTTATCTGGTTAAAACTTGAACAATTTTGAAATCGTAAAGTTTGAGTCTTTTGATTCCAAATTACAGCAGGCATAGTTAAGTCAGCATCAAGTAAATCATCCTCTAAATTGATGTCTTCTATATCGAAGTATTCCATGTTTTCACCAATTTCATTGGTGGCTGTTCTCTCTTCTTGCATAATAAATCCTCTTTTCTTATTTTTTCTTTTGTACAAAATAGACCTACGCAAAGGTTATTGCCCGTACTACTATATTTTACACTAATTTACATAAAAAGTCAAGATTGTTGATATGCTAAACTTGTTATGTTATAATAAATTAGTAAATTACTAAAAGGAGCATTTTATGTTAGATAAATTAGAATATTCAGAGATTATTAAATTGATTAGCAATTATTGTAAAACATATATAGGTAAAGAGACTGTTTTAAAATTAAGTCCTTGTTTTGATTCTGATGAAGTTAGCCACTTGCTTGAAGAAACTACAGAAGCAATGGATATTAGTATTAAAAAGTCTAATATCCCTGTTTGTGAAATTCCTAATATTGATATTTGGATTAAACAATTAGAAAGTACCAACGTTTTATCTGCCAAAGCACTAATTGATGTTGCTACTATTTTGAAGGTATCACGTGAATTAAAGGAGTTTTTCTTTAAAGATCCTAGTTTTAATACTAATAGCTTTTCTATTTTATTTGATTATTTTAATTCTTTATATGTTAATAAAAATATTGAAAGCACAATTTTCGAGAAAATATTAGATGAAAATACTATTGCAGACAATGCCTCTCCTAAACTTTCATCTATAAGAAAAAACAAGAAAAAAGCTGAGCAAGCGATTCGAGATAAACTTGATTCTATCATTCATTCTAGTAGTTATTCTAAATATTTAATGGAGCCTATTGTTACCATTAGAAATGATAGATTTGTTATTCCGTTAAAACAAGAATATAGAAACATGATTAAAGGATTTATTCATGATATTTCTAGTAGTGGCTCTACTGTATATATAGAACCTTTGGCAATTTTTGAAATTAATAATGAAATTAATAATCTTAAAATAGAGGAAAATATAGAAATTGAAAAAATATTGCAGAATTTATCTATTTTACTTTATAAATATACAAATGAATTGAAAAATAACGTAATTTTAATTGGTAAATTAGATGTTTTATCTGCCAAAGTTTTATACTCTAAAAGTATTGATGGCATAAAACCAACATTGAATACTCAAAAGTATATAAATTTAATAGCTGCTAGACATCCTTTAATAGATAAAAACAATGTTGTTCCTATTAATATTGCATTAGGGAAAAATTTTAATAGCTTAATAATTACTGGTCCAAATACTGGCGGAAAAACTGTTTCTTTAAAAACTACGGGGCTTCTTCTTTTAATGGCATATACTGGTTTATACATCCCTTGTAATGAAAATAGTTCTATTTGTGTATTCAAAAATATTTTTGCAGATATTGGAGATGAGCAAAGTATTAGTGAATCTTTAAGTACCTTTTCTTCTCATATGACAAATATTATTAATATAACTAACAATGCAAATGAAAATAGCTTAATTCTATTGGACGAACTCGGTTCTGGAACAGATCCTATTGAAGGTGCTAATTTGGCAATAAGTATTCTTAACTATTTTTACAATATGGGTTGTTTGGTCATTTCAACAACACATTACCAAGAGTTAAAGAATTATGCCTTAATTACAGATGGATTTGAAAATGCAAGTTCTGAATTTGATATTGAAAATTTAAGACCAACATATAAGTTGTTAATAGGTATTCCTGGAAAAAGCAATGCTTTTGCTATTAGTCAAAAACTCGGACTAAAGCAAGAAATTTTAGATAATGCTTATTCTTTATTAAAAGATGATAATATTCATATTGAAGATATTTTAAAAAATATTTATGATAATAAAATACAAATAGAATATGAAAAACAGGAAATTGATAAAAATTTAATGCAGATTCAAAATTTAAGAAAAGAATTAGAAAAAGAAAATAAAGATGTTAAGCAAAAGGAACAAGAATTAATTGAAAATGCTGAACTTGAAGCTAGAGAAATTATTCTTACTGCTAAAGATGAAGTTAATGAAATTATAAAAAAGCTAAATAATATTAATGGTGATTTAAAAACTGCTAATAATTTAAGAAACACATTAAATGATAAATTAAAACAATTTGATGTTAAAAAAATTGAAAATGGCAATTTGGAGAAAAAAGATATACAACTTGGTATGTTAGTAGAAGTTATTCCTTTTAATGCAACTGGAACTGTAATTAGTCTTCCTAATAAATCTAATGAAGTTCAGATTCAAATTGGTAATACTAAAATGAATATTAGTTTGTCTAATTTAAATAAAACAAAAAAAACCTTAACAAACGAAAACTTTTCTACTACTAAAGTAAATAGGAATAATGGTTCAAAATCTAAGTACATTTCTCCCGAAATAAATGTTATTGGTCAAAATGTTGATGAGGCTATTTATATTATTGATAAATATTTAGATGATTGTACTATTTCTAATATTTCTCCTATTAGAATAGTACATGGAAAAGGAACTGGCAAATTGCGTGAAGGAATACATGCTTTTTTGAAAAAACATCCACATGTAAAATCATTTAGATTAGGTACATTTGGTGAAGGTGAAATGGGCGTGACTGTAGTGGAATTGACTTAAAGTAAACCACTTTTTGCCATTTACAGTCTTTACTAAAATAATGCTGTCTTACTTTCATATATAAGAAAGGCATTTCGCTAAGTAAGCCTTCGAAGTAAGTGCAAAATACATGCCACTCGCTTTGCTTGGGCAAATTTAGGTAGCCTAACCTTGTTGTAATAGAAATATTTTTTTATTTTTCATAACATTCTCCTTCTTCAATACTTGACATTAATTTCATCAAAGTCAATCCCTTGTGGTCCATTTACATATCTACCTTGTCCTAACTGTGGCATCACAGAATGAGTTAATGTATCTGGATGGGCAAGTCCAAACGCGTGACCTATTTCATGATACACCGTTCCTGTTTTATTAAAGTCTGTTAATGTATCGAATACCGGAGAATTGAGTTCAATTTTGCACCAGTACCATTACTATATACCCACATGTTCATTGAATCATTAATTCTACTGTTATTTATTTTTTTATGACATTCTGTTATTTTTTTATAAATAATATCATTTTATACTTCTTATTATTGTCTATATCATACATGTATATATGTTGTTAATTAAAATTCATTGACAGATTTCGACTTTTTTCTATGTTCTATTACATTATTTATATGCAGGTTCTATTTACCATTTTATTGTATCCAAAAAATCACAGAAGTTTTTTTCCTTCTGTGATTTTTTATGACTCTTTTTAGAATGAATATCCATAATATTGTTGCATTATATAAGAATAATAATCAAAAACGTCTAGTGTTGTTGGCATTCCATAGTCTATACCAAATGTTTCTACTGTTATGCTTTTTATTATTGGTGGTTCTATTGGTTTATCTGATGCTATTGTATTTCCTTCTGAATCTTTTGGTGCCTCTGCATTTTCTTCTAACTCACTATCTCTATATACAACTTTGACATTTGCTATTTTTTCTACTACATCCATGCCTTCTATAACCTTTCCAAATGCTGCATATGTTCCATCTAAGCTTGTATTATTCGCTGTCATTATAAAAAATTGTGAACCTGCTGAATTATACCCTTTTTTTAATATTTCTGTTGATTGGTTTCCATAGCTTGCTCTCGCCATAGATACTACTCCAGTTTCGTGTTTTAATATATTATCATTATAGCCATTTGCAATGAATTCGCCTGGTATACAATATTCTTTGTCTTCTTCCTCTTTTACTTCTTTTAAATCACTTAATTTTGGTGAGCCTGTTCCATCTCCATTTTTAGAACCTCCTTGTATCATAAAGTCTGGTATAGTTCTGTGAAAATTAAGTCCATTGTAATATCCATTATTTGCAAGCTTTATAAAATTTGCAACTGTGTTTGGAGCCATATCTGGATATAACTCCATTTTTATTGTTCCATATCCTTCTACTTCCATTGTAGCTATTGGATTTTGTACTTGTAATGTTGCTTTTTTGTATATTCCATATCCTACGAAACCTATTCCTGCTACCACTAGTAAAATTACTAAAATTAATAAAATTCTAACAAATACTTTCATTTTTTCCTCCTATAAAATTAAATTATCAAAAACAAATTGTTCTTGCATTCTTTTTAATGATTGTTTAATGGTTCTTGCTCTTACTTCTCCTATTCCTTCAACCTCATCAAGTTGTGGAATATCTGCTGCCAATATATGTTGAAAAGATTTAAAAGATTTAACTAAATTATCTACTATATTACTTGGCATTCTTGGTATTTTATTAAGAACTCTGTATCCTCTTGTATAAACACCAACCTCATCATAATTTTCAAAATCTTGATATCCTAATATTTTCGCTATTTTATCTGACTTCATTAAGTCCTCATGGCTTAATTTTTCAATTTCCTCCAATACTTTTTCTGGTAATTTTTTCTTACTTGGAGATATATAATCTTTTATAATTAAAATTTCCTCTTCTTCTAAATCTCCTACTAATTCTTCTAACTGTATTTCTAAAAGTCTTCCTTCTGCACCTAATTCAAATATTGCTCTTTCTACTTCTTCAACCATTTTCCTTACCATTTCTGCTCTTTGTATTGCTATTATTACATTTTCTAAAGTAACAATATCATTAAATTCATATTCATTTAATAAACTTAATTTATTGTCAAACACTTTTTTATATTTTTCCACTGTTTGTAATGCCTGATTAGCTTTTGAAATAACTTTTGCAGTATCTTCTAATACATATCTCTCGTTTCCTTTAAATATTGTTATAATACTTCTTCTTTGAGAAATACTAATTACCAAAGCTCCTGTTTGTTTTGCTGTACGCTCTGCTGTCCTATGTCTAGTTCCAGTTTCTGTTGTTGTAATACTAGAATCTGGAATAAGTTGTGTATTGGCATATAAAATTTTTTTAAAATCTGCACTTAGTACAATAGCTCCATCCATTTTAGCCAATTCGTATAATCTTGATGAAGTATAATCTATATCTAACTTAAAACCCCCATCTACTAAATCTAAAACTTCTTTTGTATCACTTATAACAATTAATGCACCTGTTTTAGCCTTTAATATATTTTCTAAGCCATCTCTAATAGGCGTACCTGGTGCAATAAGCTTTAGAATATCAGTAATCATCTCAACCTCCTTTTTGTCACAATGGGGACGTTCCTTTTTGTGACAATTTGTCACTTTGGGGACACACCTTTATTTTAATCCCACTGCTTTCATCGCCTCATTAATATTTCCAACGCCTATTATATCTAATTTATATTTTTCTTTCAATAGTTTTTTATTACTTTTTGGAATTATACAAGTTTTAAAGCCTAATTTTTCGGCTTCTTTTAATCTTTTATCAATTAAATTTACTGCTCTCACTTCTCCTGTTAATCCAACTTCTCCTATTACTAAAGTTTCCTTTGGAATACTATAATTTTTAAAACTTGATGCGCAAACTAATACAACACCTAAATCTACAGCTGGTTCTATTAACCTTATTCCACTAACTACATTTAAATATATATCTTGAGAACTTAAATTAAATCCTGCTTTTTTTTCAAGCACGGCTACTAAAAGTGTTAATCTATTATAATCTATACCATTTGCTGTTCTTCTTGGCATTCCAAAAACAGTTGGAGTCGTTAATGCTTGAAGCTCTACAAGAAGGGGTCTTGTTCCTTCCATGCTAGCTACAATTATGGATCCTGCTGGATTATCTTCTCTTTCCGA